>Ga0206124_10001214_pt1 | contig 20655 bp, 10 predicted proteins | sample Helgoland_Spring_3_FD_148671 | JGI IMG/M metagenome (GOLD analysis project Ga0206124, IMG submission 148671) | Pelagic subsurface seawater microbial communities from Kabeltonne, Helgoland, North Sea - Helgoland_Spring_Bloom_20160321_2 | ecosystem: Environmental > Aquatic > Marine > Epipelagic ... | reverse complement strand
CCCCAGATGGAGGGAATAAAATACTCCCCGACATCATATCATGACCTCTCGGCTCAAACATTAGGCCTTTTCGAATCCAATCGTATTCTGTCAAAAAATGTTGCCTCTTTTCACTCATATCAACTCCATGCAGCACCGGTCCACCCCCAGCGACTAACCTCACGGGATTTCCGCAAGTATGGGCATCGATACAAAAAAAGGTTTTACGCATGTCTAAATTTTATCTAGAGACCATTTACCATTGATTTTACGAAAGATTTTTAAGGGGTTTTCATCCTGTAACGCCATAGGTAACAAAGACTGCGGTGCATCTTGAAAACAAACCGGTCTGACAAATCTTTTGATGGCATCAGCTCCCACCGAGGTACTATTAGGAGCCGTGGTCGCTGGAAAGGGACCCCCGTGAATCATGGAATGACCTACCTCAACGCCCGTAGGTACACTGTTAAAGATAATCCGACCTACTTTTTCTTGTGCCAAAGCAATTAAATGCACGTGTTCGTCAAATTCTGTCTCCTCCCCCATAAAACTAAGGGTCAATTGTCCCTCTATTTGCATTAAAATCTCAGCTAATTCTTCTTGATGTTCGCACAAAACAATCAGAGAATAAGGACCAAATATTTCTTGAGACATTTTGGGATGGGTAAGGAATTTTTTACCACTGGTTAAGGCTAAACTGGGTTGAACCGACAAAGCACCCTGAGCTTTGGTTCCCTGACCGAGTAAAGTATATGACTTTTCTGATGAAATTTTAGCAATACTAGCTTCATACTTATCGTAAATGGCTCTATTAAGCATCACCTCTCCAAGTGTCTGTTGAATAGCATCGGTCATCTTTGAACAGAAATGCTGGGCTGCCTCCCCTTCAATAGCTAAAATTAAACCAGGATTGGTACAAAACTGCCCAACGCCCATGTTGATAGAACCCATTAAGGTAGACACCATTTTGGGATCCTCTAATGCTGAGGGAAGTAAAACGATGGGATTTATACTCCCCATTTCTCCATAAAAGGGTATGGGCTCCTTGCGTTTTGATACCAAATCTAACAAGGCGGTACCTCCATTGAATGAACCGGTGAAACCTACTGCTTTGATACCGGGATGCTGAACCAAAGCAGCGCCCAATTCATAGTCCTCATCAATGATTGATGAAAAAATCCCTTTAGGTAAGTTGCAGCGCTCAAGGGCACGGACAATGGCATCGCATATACATTGATGAGTACCCAGATGACTGTTGTGCGCTTTAACTATTACCGGATTTCCCGAGGCTAAAGCCGAGGCTGTATCCCCTCCAGCCGTCGAAAATGCTAAAGGGAAATTAGATGCACCGAATACAGCTATTGGGCCCAAAGGCACCAGACATTTTCTAATATCCGATTTCGGCAAAGGCTGGCGATCAGGTAGTGCAGTATCAATAGAGGCCTCAACCCAAAACTCCTTTTGGGCCACTTCGGCAAATAATCTTAACTGTCCTAAGGTTCTTCCTGTTTCACCTTGAATTCTTCCAGAGGGTAGACCTGTTTCCAATGTGGCAATGCCTAAGATTTCTTCTTTAACCGCTTCAATCTCATCTGCAATGGTCTCTAACAAAATCGCACGCTCATTGCCACTGGTATTACGGTAAACCATAAAAGCCAACTGCGCATCGGTAACCTTTTGATTCAGCTCCTTTGGGGTACTTATTACATGTTCTTGAGCTAGAAAATTTCCAGTTCTTGGATTGAAGGTCTTAATAGTTTTGGAGCTCATTTATAATATAATTTTATAACGAAAGATAATCAGGCAGTGAGGGTCTACTCGCAAGACTAGAATCAATTATTTGAAGCACTTGTGCTCGGGTATCTCCCGAAAGTGGCATTCTTGGTGGACGTACAATTTCAGATCCTAAATTTACTTTTTCTTCAGCTAATTTAATATTTTGTACCAACTGAGGATTAATGTCTAATTCCAGCAATGGCAAAAACCATCGATAAATGGCAATCGCTTCGGCAGTTCTTCCCGCCTTAATCAAACGATAAATAGCCACCGTCTCTCTTGGAAATGCGCAAACCAGACCGGCCACCCAACCCACTGCACCCATCAATAAAGCCCCTGCAGCCAAGGTATCAACCCCACACATGACCTGGAAGCGATCACCAAATCGGTTGATCATTCGAGTAATATTTGAAATGTCACGACTAGACTCTTTGACTGCAACAATATTTTGACATGCCGTAAGTGACTCAAACATGTCTAGTGTAACATTGATCTTATAATCTATAGGATTATTATAAATCATGATCTCAAGATCAGTACTCTGTGCAATAGCCTTGAAATAGGCCACCGTTTCGTCATCTGAAGCTTTATACCGCATGGGGGGTAACATCATCAACCCATCAGCACCCTCCTGCTTTGCCGATTTTGCAGCAGCTATAGCTGCTTCCGTCGTTTGCTCAGCTATGTTAATAATCACCGGTACCTTATCCCCTACATATTCTTTGGTTGCTTTTATTAGGGCTGATTTCTCATTACCCATCAAAGCACTGGCCTCGCCTAAAGTACCTCCCAAAATAATCCCATCAATTCCTGAGGACAACTGACAGGCTACATTAGCCAAAAAAGCCTCATAATCAATCGTAAAATCTTCCTTGAATTTTGTTGTAAGCGCAGGGTAAACTCCCTTCCATTGTAACTTCATAAAATGATTTAGTTATGATGAAAATAATTTAAGAGCTAAGTTATTAATAATTGGCATTTTAGCAATGCACATCATATACCATTTTGGCGGCTACTAAATCTTCTAACGCATGACCCACTGATTTAAAAACCGTGATTTCTTCCTTCTTTTCACGACCTTTTCTAGTTTTTTGACATAATTGAAATAAATCCCCACGGATATCATTGGAATCTAAAATACCCTTTGTCGTTGGAATCAATAAGTCTCCCGTCTCCTTTAATGCCATCGGAGTATCTACATATAGCTTTGATTTGAGCATCAGCGCATCATCGGCTTCACGCATGTCTGGTTTGTAAGCTCCTACCAAATCGATGTGTTGGCCTGGCTTTAACCAAGTACCCAAAATCAAAGGAGTCGCCGACAGAGTCGCACAACTCACCACATCGGCTTGCTTGATGCCCTTTTCTAAATCCTCTACACTGGTTATCTGGACGTCCATTTTCGGATTTAATACATCACAAACGGACTGAGCCTTATCTCTATTTCGGCCCCAAATCAAGATTCTTTTGTACCTTCGAACGGTAGCATGTGCCTCAATCAAATAAGGGGCTAACATTCCTGTACCGACCATAAGTAAGGTTTCACTATCTTTTCTAGACAAGAAAGTTGATGCCAACGCAGAACTCGATGCGGTCCTTCTTGCGGTAAGTTCTTGGGCATCTAATAACATTAGTGGTGTCCCTTTTACCGCGTCAAAAAGTATATATAATCCCTGAATGGAAGGTAATTTGTATTTGTAATTATTTGGAGAAACTGTAACCAATTTTACCCCCAAGTGAGAGTCACTCTTCCAACTAGGCATCAATAACAGAGAAGAATCTATCTTCTCTACAGGATTTAAGTAATCATAGTGATGTCGCGCCGGCGTAGTAATTAAAGCATCGGTAAATGCTTGCTTCAATTCATTGATTAGCTTGTTGAAAGAGAGTACCTCTTCGATTGTCCGCGCATCAGCAATTGATATGGTGTTCAATTCTTTTATTCGTAACAGAATCTAATGATCACAAGGAAAACGAGGAGTCACTTACACTTGCTATAATTTGAAAATTCTTATCCCCTTATTAAAAAAGATAAGGTTTTATTGGTTTCATTACCAACCATATCCCTAGCAATCACTTTGACCTCATATTTTTTTGAAGAAGAAAACGCTCCCCTTTCCGATAAATCAATCGTTTTAGGACTTGAATAAGCCTTATAATCACTCCCATTTATAGAATATAAAATTTCTTTTGTTCCAGTTTTATCATCAGTAGCTCCTAAGAACATTCTCACATAATTTGGGTATACAGCCAAACCATCCTCAATTCCAATTTGCTCTAGCCCGAAATTTATGAAAATCTCAGGAGATATGTTATCGACATAGGCAGCCCCAAACTTTGATGACTCTAAATTATTGACATTATCAGTTGAGAAAAACTCAATTCGTTTATAACCTTCATTTTTTAGGTTAAATGGCTCTTCATAGGTTATAGTATCGCCATCGTTAACCCTGTAATATGACAATTTTGGACCACTTTCATCATCTAGCGCTAAAAGAGAAATCTCAGACTCTTCAGAGATGAATAATGTATCTCTAGTAAAAAAAGATAGATTTCCAAAGTTGATAGATGTACTTGGTGCTTTGTTATCTAAGAAAAAACTTTCAGTTTTTTGTTTTTCTGAATTGTTCACTTGATCAGCAGCAAAAAACTTAATGTCCTTTAAACCAAAAGGTCCTGTCAACTTAAAATTATCTACAAATATATTTTCTTGTATTGATGGTGTTGAAAAATATATTTCTTTTACTCCCGCTTTATTATCTGTCGCAACAATGTTAAATTCTGTCCTTTCAGATACAAAAGTATAATCACCCTCAAATTTATCACCAATGATATTTAAGATGGAAACCGGAGCAGTCTTGTCCAGATATATTTCCTCAATTTTCAGAAGCTCTTTATTTTCTACATTATCGACTGAGTAGTATTTTATTTTATAAGGTCCCTCATCCAATGTATCCATTGATATCTGACTTTCATAAAGGAGCTCTTGAGCTTCATTTAAACTCAAAAAAGTCGCATGGACACCGCTTAAATTATCTTTAGAAATAAGAGTAAATCTAGTGGAAGGACCTACTACATTCTCAAACTTAACTCCAATAAATTCTACCAAAGTCTCCGGCGGAGTTAAGTCAACGGTGAATGAAGTCGATCTAGTTGATTCAGTATTCCCTACATTGTCTACTGAAAAAAAGAATAATTTACGTGCTCCTTCCACATTCAAGTTTGATTTTGAATCATTATATTCAGTGTATTTTCCTTCATCGGAAAAAAATGTTTTTGATAGCCCAGAAACAGATTCCCGGACAGGTAAATTAAATTTTAGACCCTTACCAAAAAAAGTATTTTGACCTTCAATATATTGAGGAGCACCTTTGAAAAAAATCTTTGTTTTTGGGGCAATCCCATCTGCATAAATAGGGAATAGTATTTCTCTCTTTGGTTCATGATAAGTCTGCTTTTCCTTATCAATGGCCCATTTACTTCTGATGTAATTGACTCCTTCTGTGTCCAAAAACATAGGGTTGGCATCTTGAGGGTGCGCCGGTGTTTCTAAATTAATGGCTTTCCCTCCTTTAGAGGTCGAGACTGAAAGATAAATTGGTAAATCTCTTTGAACATAAATTTTAGACCCTTCCTGAAACATTACAGTCTCAAAAACTGGCTTTTCAGGTTCATTTTGCGCAGATATCTCTAGGTTCAAAAAGAGAAATGTTAGCACAATCGCAGATTTCATATTCTTCATAACTTACTGTTTTATAGATTAATTGCCTGTATTGTAATCATTAGGCAATTAAGCTTATTCTTTAATATGTGATTATTAATCATTAAAAATTTTCTAAAACTACATTTTTTAAATGGTTATTTAATTATTTTTCACAAAAATTATGCTATTTGAATTATTAAATGAGACTGAAGGCTAGATTTGTGATTTTTGGAATCATTTGATCAGAGCCTTTCAGAACTAAATTAAAACACATCAGTCTACTTTGGTTAAAAATTAATTAACCTTAATTATTATAGAGTTGGAACAAGACTTTATAACGCCTTTGTATAAAAAAGATCGGAAAGACCCCAATTTTAGATTTTTATAATTCACTTTTTCTAAGTTTACGCGTTGGAAAGCCACTTTACTTCGATATGATTTTAAGCTTGGATATATCCAACACTTATTATGGATATCTGAAGAAATCATTAATATAAAAAATTGCTGACAGGTATTGACAGTTTGACTTAAACAAAACATATCATTCATTGAACCACCGAATCGGCCAAAATCAACTCTATAGTGACTTGTCTCCCCAAAGTATTTGATTCAACTAAAACATATGATCAGAATATCATGCTCTTTATCAAGCATTACATATCCCAAAGGGTATAAAACTATATTTCAAAAGTTTCACTTTCGGTTACTGCATGCACGACATATCACTTGATCAAAAGAGAAAGTGTTAGATTCCTTGGCCTCCGACTTTCAATAAATCCCGAGAGGGAGCAAAGACTCTTGATCTACACCAAAGAGACAACATCTTCTTACCCGAGATAAATTGTCTTTTTAATAAATTCGATTAAAAATAATGATCCCAGAGTATTAAATTGTCTATTTCAATCTTCAAAATAAAGAAATCCTTAAAGCAACAATAGTCCCCTCATAACAATGTTATCAATGATATAACAACTCAGTTTTGCGATTTCGTTGATTCAACTAAAGCCTTCAACTTGGAAAATCTAGCATAAGCATCTCTACTCGGTAGCTGATCTGGTCCATTTATCGAAGCATATAAGTACTCAATTTGATTAATGATCTTGGGCTGCATATAAACCCCCTCCTCCATCACAAAAGAACCTAATTGGGCTTGAATGTATTCTAAACGCGCACCTTGTGCCAACTTTTTTTCTTGTTCAAGTCCATGGATATACTTTCTCACTTCGGTAAGCAATTTGATTAATTCAAGACCCAATGCTTCTTGCTGTTTAATCTCTGCTTCGGTCACACCCAAACTTAAAATTCTAGGATCTGTCAGTAACGTGAAATCCTGAATGGAAACGGTTTCCCCAACAGTTAATTTGACACGATAATCGCCGGAAGCAACCTGTGGACCATTTTTATACGATCGCCTATCGCGCACATCCCAAGGACCTAAATGTCGCATATCCCATTTGAACCTATGATAACCGACAGATCTAGAAAGTGATTGATCCAATAAATAAGTGGTACTACTCAAATCCATATTTCCAATGGTGTCTGTTACATCCCATTTATCGCTCACGAATGTATTAAGGGTCTCGCCAGCAGCATTCTCTATTTCCAAACGGATCGGCGTATTAACCGTATCTGCAATAAAATAATCAAAAAACATGGCGGGGCGTGGATAAAGATCACCCCCAGTCTTAGGATAATTCATCCGGTAGGTATCCTTGGGCTTATATAACTGCGTCATATGTAATCCGAAATTAGGAGCATACAGCGGGGTTAGATTATCTAAAACCCAAAAGCCTCGTCCCATAGTAGAAATTACCAAATCGTCACGATATACTTTAATGTCGGTTACAGGAGTAATGGGTAAATTCTGTTGAAAAGAGTCCCATGATTTACCACCATTTAAAGAGATAAATAAACCACAATCCGTACCCGCATAAAGTAAATCGGGCAAGCTTGGATCTTCTCTAATCACACGGGTTGGACAGTCAATGGGTATGCCATTGGTTCCATCGGTCAGAAGTTCCCATTTTTTACCATAATCACTCGTTTTGTATAGATAAGGTTTGTCATCTCCCATCTGATATCTCAGCACACTAAAATAGGCTTTGGCTGGATCGTGCGGTGAAGGCTCTACCGCATCTACTCTACCTCCACCAAGAAGTTTTGAAGGAGTCACATTTTGCCAGTTTTTCCCGCCGTCTCTGGTTATGTGAACAGGTCCGTCATTTGATCCTACCCAAATCTGTCCAGAATCTATTGGGGATTCTCTAATCGCATAAATCGTGCTGTAAAATTCCTCTCCTGTAATATCCCGTGTAATTGGACTCCCAGAAATGACTTGTTTATCTAACTCAAAGGCCGTAAGGTCAGGTGATATTATTTCCCATGTTTTCCCTTCATCTAACGTTTTGTGTACATATTGGGAAGTATGATAAATCACCTTGGGATCATGGGGAGAAACGTGAATAGGCGATACCCTTTGAAATCGAAACTTTAGATCTTTGGGGTTATGCCCATACATATTAGTTGCGCCCACATCATAGCTTCGCTCTAAGCCCGTGCGTTTGTCAAAAACTTTAAATCTCCCTTTGCAATTGGCGTAAACTATATTATGATCGCCAGGCTTAGGTACTGCGGGTCCCGTCTCACAACCTCCTGTATTGATGATCCATCCCCTGTTACCATCTTGGAGGGCATAAGGTGCCATGGAAGGTACGGCAATCGTCGTGTAATTGTCCTGCTGACCCCCATAGAGCCAATATGGAAATTGATCATCTACTTCGACTTGATAGAGCTCAGCCGTCGGTTGATTGAATTGAGTACTCCAAGTTTTTCCTCCATTGTGCGTCACATTGGCACCGCCATCATTGGATTGAATGAATAAATTAGGATCATTGGGATTGATCCACATATCGTGGTTATCTCCATGAGGCGATTGCTTTCTATTCCAATTTTTACCTCCGTCCGTTGATTTATAATAGCCTGTGGCCATAACAAACACATTTTCGGGATCAGTTGGGTCTACCTTTAAATTGGTATAATAAAAGGGTCGGGTACGTATGGTTACCTCATTGGAGATCAATGCAAAGCTTTGCCCTTGATCACTTGATTTATACAATCCTCCTTCCGCGCCTGGTGCCTCAATAAGTGCATACACTAGTTTTGAATCTGCTGGACACAACTCCAGATCAATTTTTCCTATCAAGCCTTTCGGGAGTCCTACAGTAATTTTTTCCCAACTTGATCCGCCATCATAGGATTTATAAATACCTCCCTCACTTGCCGTCCCTCCACTAATAATGGTCCACGGTTTTCGTTCTGCCTTCCATGCACTCGCAAACATTATTTGCGGATTTCCAGGTAAAAACTCAACATCGGAGATACCAACCATTTCAGATATAAAAAGTACATTTTTCCAAGTTTTTCCACCATCTTTGGTTTGGTATAGACCTCTTTCTGCATTGGCTTTAAAGGGATTACCTAGCGCTGCGGCATAAGCTATATTATGATCATTTGGATGAATTAGAACACGACCAATCTGACCCGTTTTTTTAAGACCAACATGGATCCAATTTTGACCTGCATCAATAGATTTATACATGCCCTTTCCTGTGATCACATTGCTTCGCAAGCCATCAGAACCTGTCCCTACATACAAAATATTGCGGTCTTTTGTAGCAACCGCAATGGCCCCTATGGAAGGTGTCTTAAAAAAACCATCAGAAATATTGTTCCATGAGGTCCCGTAATCTCTTGATTTCCATAAGCCCCCTCCTGTGGCTCCCATGTAAAAAGTACTAGGTTCTAATGGGACACCGGCAACGGCCGTGACTCTACCTCCTCTGATAGGACCGACATGACGGTACTTAAATAATGAAAAATCGCTTTGACACCACGACTGAAATATGAATAAAAATGAAAAAATGAAGAATAAAGAATAACGCATAACAATCTATTTCTTTCTAAGTTAAGTACAACATCGTTTAACCCAATAATCATATATTATGAAAGGTCGTTTAGGGATATTTTCGGAAATTAAAATGCTTAGTCTAAAGTTACGACGATTAATGATCGATCTGATCACCCAGAAATTATATTATGATTCTCAAAAATCCTGAAAAACGCTTACTGCAAAAGACGCACTTTGACTGATTTACTAGCAGGAGTATTACTTTTTCGTGCTTTTAATTCTAGAGGAATCAATACATTACATTCTGGAAAATAAGTCGCAATACAACCCTTTGGAATCTCATAAGCTACTATTTTCAATCCTGAAACTTCTCTTTTCTTGCCTCCATAATTGTTATAAAGAGTGACCGGAAGATCAATATCTAAGTCATGGTTTTCAACATCTGTTTTATTCATTAAAACTATTTTTCGGGTCCCGTAAATCCCTCGATAACGATCATCTAAGCCATAGGTAGTGGTATTAAATTGATCGTGGCTTCGAATCGTCATCATGAGTAATTCATCTGGGTCAATTTGATAGTTGGGAAGTTCATTTACGGTAAACCTCGCTTTACCGATGTCATTAGTAAATTGTTGATTTCGTGGGCCATTGGGTAAATCGAAAATACCGTCTTTCTTGAGCTTCTCATTGAAAGATTCAAAGCCAACAACAGCTTTACTTATCAGGGTTCGAATGCGATCATAATCATCAATCAATGCATGCCAATCAACAATATCATTTCCTATAGTTCTAGATGCAATCTGAGCGATGATATGAGGTTCACTCAAAAGACAGTCCGTATGTGATTTCACAAAGCCCCGCGTGGTGTGTACACTCCCCATGGAATTCTCCACTGTCAATGTTTGAGGGCCCGACTTTTCAATAATGGTATCAGTCCTGCCTAAGCAAGGTAAAATCAATCCTATCTCACCATGGTGGAGGTGGGATCGATTCAGTTTGGTTGAAATATGCACTGAAATTTGGGTCTGCTCCAAAGCCTGTGTTGTATAATTCGTATCTGGAGCCGCTGATAAAAAATTACCGCCAAGTGATATGAAATATTTTCCTGGTTCTTTGTGCATCAATGCTATGGCTTGCACGACATCTACTCCGTGTTTTCTGGGAGGCTCAAATCCAAAGGTCGCCGCTAAGGTATCTAAAAATTGTTTGGAAGGCTTTTCCCATATACCCATACTTCTATCTCCCTGGACGTTACTGTGACCACGCACAGGGCAGGTTCCTGCGCCCTCCTTACCAATACTTCCTTTCAGCAATAACAGATTAACAATCTCTTGAATATTGTCTACTGCATTGACATGTTGGGTTAAGCCCATGGCCCAACAGGCAATGATCTTATCCTTTTTACAGAGCAAATCTATTAGAGCCTCAATTTGAGAGACTTCTAAACCGGTTCGCGCAACCAGGGAATGATAGTCCTGAGATTTAATTTCGGTAATGAATGCCTCAAACCCTTCGGTCTTTTGGGCAATGAAATCCTGATCTATGATTTCAGGAGATTTTTCTGCCTCTTCTAGTAACCTAAGTAGCAAAATTTTGAGCAGGGCCACATCTTCATTGATTTTAACCTGCAAATACAAATCGGCAAGATCAGTTCCTTGTCCTAATATCCCAGAAACTGCCTGTGGATTGTTGAATTTCAATAATCCTGCCTCCTTTAGTGGATTAATCACGACGACCTTAGCCCCCTGGCTTTTGGCCTTTTCCAAAGCAGATAACATCCTAGGGTGATTGGTTCCTGGATTTTGTCCAAAAATCAAAATCAATTCGGCATGGTAAAAATCTTCGAGCTTGACCGTTCCTTTGCCTATGCCTAAGGTATGATTTAAGGCGACGCCACTGGACTCATGGCACATATTTGAGCAATCTGGTAAATTATTAGTACCAAAAATTCGAATAAATAATTGATACAAAAAAGCCGCCTCATTACTCGTCCTACCCGAAGTGTAGAATATGGCGTCATCAGGACTTATGCGCTGGTTTAAATGAGATGCGATGAGATCAAAAGCTTCATCCCATGAAATGGAGGTATAATTTTTCTCCCCTTTTCTTACCCTCATCGGTGTTACAAGCCGCCCTTGCTGACCCAACCAATAATCAGATTGATTTCTGAGGCTGTTGATTGAATATTTGGAAAAAAAAGAAGCATCTACACTACGGTCGGTGGCCTCTTCAGCGATTGCCTTAACCCCATTTTCACAAAATTCACCCAAATAGGATCGATGATCAGGATCAGGCCAAGCACAACCCGGACAATCGGTACCGCCTTTTTGATTTAAGGGAGCTAGAACTTTCCCGGTTTTTATAAGGCTCATTGATTTCAATGCCATGCGCATGGAATGGAAAACAGCTTTTAAGCCAGCGGCACTTTTAGAAGGTTGTGTTATCCTCATTTCAATATTTAATCGCGTTGATTGAATATTATATTCAAATAAAAGATTTTCACACGCGTCATGAGCTTACAAAACATATTTTTAAATAAATTCAACCAAATTTTTAAATAAATATAAAATATCGCAAATAATTTTTTCTATTTATTACCGGTTGATTACAAATAAAGTTTTTAAAATTTTATTCGATTGTGAGTTTTTTTGTAATTCAGTATAACTATGTTCTTATGATTTTAAGTAAGCGACTAAATCCAAAATTTCTTGATCATTCATATTATCTAAGAGCCCAGCAGGCATCATAGAATTAGGCGTATCTTCTCTTGATTGTATATCTGACTTGTTGATCTTTGCTTTACCCTGCCCCAAGATATTTAAAACTAAATGTCTATCAGTATCACTTGCAACTGTCCCTATATAGGTGCGACCAGCTCTAGTGGTGACAACTACCATTTTATAATCATCTTGAATATCGGCACTCGGTTCCAATATATTGGAGAGGAGATAATCAATATTTAATCGGTTTGACCCCGTCAATTCGGGGCCTAAAATGCCTCCTTCACCGTACAATTGATGACAAGCCCCACAAGTCTTTGTAAAAATTGCTTTACCCTTAATAGTACTTGCAACTTCCAATTCTTTGTCTGTTAAAAGATTTTTATAGCGCTTATAACTAGACTCAACATCAGCAGAAATATCGTCTATAGGACCCCAAACTTCAACAAATCCATTGCCCATGACTCGTCTTAGCTGCCTAGCTATATGAGCAGGAATTTCACTCTTCATTATCAAACCTTCTGTGATAGCCTCGGTCAAAATATTTGCATAAACTCTCCTTGAGGACAACGCTAATAAAATTTCAATCTTCTCTTTTTCATTGAACCTTTCAAACCTTTCAAACATATTCCAACCTAATTCGGTATCCTTATAATGAGTTATTGCTCTAATCGCCTGAATTCTTAAGTCTGGATCATCCATGAATTCAGCTATTTTAGGCTTTAATCCTGACCATGCACGGCTAGCCAAGGCTGTTAGTGATTTCTGCCTATCTTCAAGCGGTGCATTGTTATCTTCAAGAATTGTAAAGAGCTGATTGGCGGCGTCTGCACTACCAAAAAGCTGAGCAATCTCGATAGCAATACCTTTTGTAGATTCATTGGAAGTCAATAATGCATAGGTTTTTTTCCAGTTGTCTGATGGTTTTAGGTCAGAACGATTTTCAATTTCATTTCTCAGCCCATTTAATAAATATTTTTGATTTACAGAAGGTTTTTGTATTGCAGTCAACAATTGCTCCATTCCATTAGCATCTACCACCCTTCTTGCTATATACTCCGCAATAATTGGCATTTGAGTTTCCAATCCTATTTTTAATCCCCTTTCGACATCAATTGCAACATTAGGCTCCATTGCAAACCATATCATCTTAGGTATATTATGATCATTTTTATCCTCAGACCTTTGGCTTAAAGCAGATACAATCTCCCAGCGATTATTCATAGGAATGCGTTGTAAAACTGCTGCCAGATATAATCTTACAATAGCAGACATATCATTAATGGCCATAGTATAAAACTTTTGTAAGGCGTTTGATGATATGATCTTATCCTCCCCTAGTAGCTGAATTGACCACGCTCTAATATATTCATCCGAATCTTCTAAAGCCGACAGTAGATCATTCTCTTTTAAGGAACGCGTAACATGAAGTGCCCAAAGTCCTCGTAATCTCAAATCAGAATTATTTTCATTTTTATAAATATTTATCAACTTTTCAATTGCCTGAGAAGATATGGCTTCTTTGACAGCTCGACCTTGAAGAATGACTCGAGCACGTCGCGCATGCCAATCGGATGGGCTAAGCTGAAGTTCAGCAAGTTCTAAGTCTGAAAACTTGGCCAAATCATCATACCTCCCTTTCCATTCTTCAGCATGGGATTTTTTCGGCATTATTCTAAAAATCCTCCCCGTCTCCTTATGGGCCACCGTATTGCCGCAAATATCTGCGTCATGCCAATCAAGCACATATAGCCCTCCATCAGGACCGATCTCCAAACTAAACCCTATCCATTGTGCATTGTTAGCCATCATAAAATCTTCTCCATGTTTAGCTACAAAACCGGAACCTCTGGGAATAAGAATATCAGAGAGAACGGCGTGCTCATGGATATTAGCCATAAATATTCGATTATTTTGCATCGGAGGAAATGCATCTGACATATAAATTCTTGCTCCTCCGTGCGCTGATCTATGGCGATGATCAACTATGGTTTTAATATCATCATAAATGTAAGAATTAAAATGTTGACCCCCCTGCCTATGATAAATGCCACCGGGCACAACATGAAAAAGATGAGGGATCACACACGCACTAATAAAGAGTTGGCCCTTGGAATTATAATCAATGCCCCATGGATTGCTGAATCCATGAGCTACCGCTTCAAATCTGTCTTTAGTTGGGTGGTATTTCCAAACACCCCCATTAATGTCAATACCATCTGCTTCTAATAAATCTTCAGGGAATGGCTCATTATGTTTATAAATTTTACCCTTTCCTACGGGCCTTCGTATTTTTGATGGCGTGGCAAACCCTTCCAAGCCATAAAGCCAACCATCAGGTCCCCAATGAAAGCTATTTATAGTCTCATGTCTGTCTCTTATGCCCCATCCAGTTAATCTTACCTCAATATCATCCATTTCGGCAACATCATCTCCATCTCTGTCGGGGATAAATAACAGATTAGGCGGAGCTCCCACAAATACACCACCAAAACCCACCGCTAATGCTGATGGAAATGCAATACCTTCGGCAAAAACCTTTCTTGAGTCTGCTCTTCCATCACCATTAGTATCTTCAATTATAAGGATTCTACTGTCTCCAGATCCTGAGAAGCCACTGCCGCGTGACTCATAATCTCTATTTTCAGCAATCCACAATCGCCCTTTGTCATCCCAACAAAATGCCATGGGTTGAGTTATCATCGGCTCTGATGCCCAAGCATTGACCTCATATCCATCTGTAATAGTCATTTCATCTACCTGCTCATCAGAAGTCAGAAACTTAGCCTTAAACCCTTTTTCCTGAGCTATTTCCCATAAACCAGCGGTTGCGTAGAGATTATTATCTCCTACATAATCTTTCCATTTTTCTGTAAGATCCAAATTATTTAACGCTCCAGTATAAATTACTAATCCGTGTTTAATGGTTTCTGTCTCCCCCTTTGGAATTTTCCAATCACCCATAATGGCTCGACTAGGTCCAATACCTAATTGTGAATCTACTCTCCAAGTTTGCGGAAACCCCCTATTCTCGGGATGATCAAAAATGGCGATATGAGCCAGATCATCTCTTCCTTCAACCTGCATGCCTACATCCATCCATAACGCATGCTGACCTGCTGCTTTTTCGTTTTTCTGCCTAGCAAAATTAATAACTTCACCTTTTATTCCTTCTTTCCATGGCATACGAAGAAACATCCCGCCGTACTGCATTTCTCCTATAACAATTTCTTCGATAGCTTCGCCATTCCACTCCAAATCGAGTAAATATTGCTCTTTTTTTAATTCTAAGGACCAAACCTGTGTTTCTTTCATCAGTGGCTTTCCATTTGCAGCCAGCATAAAATATACCGTCTGCCAACTCACTTTTTTACCTATTGAATCAATAACATTAAAGCTCACTCGTTTCCAATAATCCTTTCCCGGATTATGAAAATAATCACGCCCTTTAATCACTTTTTGCTCTTCGGTCTTAGGTTCGTAAAAAAAATTCATCAAACTATCAATTCCGATTTTTTGACCATTCACTCTTGTAAAACCCCAATAAAGTCCTGTTTGATGAACATGATGCTCTGGACTATTTTCCGTAAGAAGCCCTTTTCCATCCGGTGCTGCAATGGGGTGCAAATAAGGACGAAAACCTGGTCTCGCGTTTTGAACAAGGATCGGTTGATTTTTATTGCCTGCAAACACAGATATAGTGGCAGCATCTTTATCCAAGATAGCAGTTAATCCCTGATCTAATTTAATATTAGATGGATTGCAACAAACAAATAATAGAAGCAAGAAGTTGGCAATAATGAAAGCGTATTTTTTAGTTTTCATAATAATCATACTTTGGTAAGGAGCATTTTTTTTATTAATCGAAGATAATAGACATTTATTTTTCCTATCGCTCGAAGAGAAGATACTTTTGGCCTTTTTTAAAATGTCTCGTTCCATGCATGCAGCTGCCAGCACATTCTGAAGTCTTGAAATTTCTTTTTCTGCAGCTGTTTGGACTTTCTCGCCATTTCAAGGAATGCAATCTTTGTATTAAGATTGCATGACGAGAGCATTTGCAGTTCTATCACATCCTCTTATGCTACTCCCTTTTAACTTGCCCCTTGATAGGCTTAATTCAACAGTTGTGAGCTAAATTATACTTTTTCCTTTACTCTGTGATAAAACTTAAAATTAATTATTTTAGTCTTACAGCTCAACGCTAACTCAGGTACTTTGACAAATTCGAAACATCCATAAAATTACGTCTCATTAGACTTTTGCCAAAAAAAAATATTTTTAAAAAATAATATCGGTTAATTGATCAAAAAATCAATTGTTAGCAAAAAAATTACTGATGTAAATAAACGAGCGTTTTTGACTTTAAAATTAACTGAGAAAATAAAAATACTTCAATAAACTAGTCATGATAAGATACATGGCTTCCTTAAAGGGGCACTGCTTTTTTAAAGAAATATAAGAAATAAAAAAAAACCAAATTAAATTTGGTTTTTTAGTGATTCGTCTGGGGTTCGAACCCAGGACCCTCTCCTTAAAAGGGAGATGCTCTACCAGCTGAGCTAACGAATCGCAACTATTTTAAAGAAAAAAATGTTGGGTTTTTGACCAGTACTTTAATTAATTTGCGGTGCAAAACTATGCAGCCACTCTACAAAATCAAACTAAATGAAACATAAGTTTTTATTATTTTTATTATTTCCCATTTTGACCGCCTTTGACAGCAGCGCTGATCCGAAATTATTTAAGGCCGATTCTCTATTCAGATCAAAAAAATACACTGAATCAAAGTCAATATTCGATGAGATAACTGCAACCGGAAAAGCAAGTCCAGCCCTTTTATTAAAAATGGCTTACATAGACGAAGGGCTTGGTGACTATGTTCAAGCACTCTTTCATTTGAATAGTTATTATTCGATGACTTCAAATGAACAAGCATTAGATAAGATGAGAAATATTGCAGAGAAAAAGGACTTGGTGGGTTATGAATATTCAGATTATGGCTTTTTTAGAAATTTATTGACTGAATTTAAAATTGAAATTGAAATGATCCTGTGTTCGATTTTACTGCTTTTAAGTTTTTTGAGCTTGCGGAAAAAACGAGCAATGAAAGCTTTTAGACCCATCATTTATATCCAAATAGGTTTGATTTTTATCATCGGCCTTTCGGTCAACTATTTATTTGAATATGACCGAGCCATCATCAACTCTGACAACGTCATCCTCATGTCCGCACCTTCCGCGGGTGCTGAACCGGTAGAGATTATTGAAAAAGGTCACCTCATTGAGGTATTAAGTAGACATGAGACATGGGTGAAAATTTTATGGTATGATCAAGAGGTTTTTATCAAAACTAAAAAACTATTGTTTATTTGAGTAGCGTTAAATAGCCGTTATAATCGGTTTTTGAAAAGTTTAAAAGATAATAATATACCCCCGCGGGTGCTCCCTTGCCCTCCCAAACAAAGGATCGTTCTTTACTAAAAAATACCTGAACGCCTACTCGATTGTAGATGGCCACGTACTCAAAAGCATCTTCACAATTGTCCGGTGGCAAATTTTGACTGGAATCATCATAGCCCGATAAGCTGAATACATCATTAAATCCATCTCCATTCGGAGAAAAAGCATTTGGAGGTAAAAAACCTTCAAATCTATCCCTAGTTTCTACTATTTCAAAGCGTATTCTCGTCGTATCGTATGCTGACAGTGGACAATTATCATCTTCGGCAATAAAAATTAAATCATAAGCTGAAGCAGCACCCTTTCTCAGTAGGGAACATTCTGGTTGCCAATACAATGTAGTAGCTACCGAACCCTGTCCCATTTGAGTCTCCATCTGTAAGGACGGGGAACTGGGCCTTCTAAACGCTTCAGAAAAGCCCAACCTGATGCTATCCTCCGTGTCTAAATCAAATGCCTCAATCTGTAGACTATAGACTTCATTTACCTCTAATTCAATGGGTTCAAATCGATCAATAACCGGACTTTGATTCACTGGTGTAACTACGTTGACCACAAACCTCACCGTATCCGTATTGGTAAAATTGCATTTATCTTCATCTTCAGCCAAAAAAAAGAACTCAAACCGATCTACACCGGAGGTAGACAAATAAGTACAGTCAGCCGTCCAACTAAAATCAGCTTGAGTACTACTTTCAACTGGCCTTTCTTGAAAATCTACACCTATAGCATTAGGATCAAACCCAACCCCATCCAAACGTAAGCTGATAAGATCTCCATCTTCATCTTCACTGAAAATGGTAAAATCTAGGATTTCCCTAGGCTCAATGGTTACCTCAAAATCTGGATAGCTTGGAATAGATATGATCGGCACGGTATTGGAAGGAAGATCTAGAGATAGATCATATTGAGCAAAATTAAGGTTTGAATTTTGACAGGTATCGGCATCTTCTACCCTTACAAAAACATCAAACTGCTGTCTCATTGAGAAATCATATACACCACATTGCGTATCCCAAACCAAAATCGCCCCTAAATTACCTGCAGAACGATCTATTTTTTCCAACGAAAATCCATAAATACTAGGATCTGCAATCCCTGTTATGAAATAATCTATACTCAAATCATCCAGGTCTTCATCACGGGCAAGGATGGGGAATTCTATACGCTCACCTTCTGAAATGAGTGTATCGACATACGTGACCTCATAGGTGGGGAAAGTATTGGGTGGGGGCTCCACCTGTATGCTCAAGCGTAAAGTATCTAGTTGAGGTAACGGACAAGCATCATCTCCGGCGATTAAATCGACAATGAAAGGTATATTGGTAAGCGGTGGACAACCCGGCGCACAAACCTCAATGATCAATGAATCAGATTCAACATTTTCATAGATATTAAATTCAAAAATATCATTTACCTCTTCCTCGAAATTAACACCTTCCGCCCTTAAACTGATGGTTTCTCCAGGACTGATGTTTCTCACAATAAAGTCAAAACATTTATCATCCGATAGGCTATAATACAATACCTCTGTCTCTGGAATAAAATTTTCATTATCAGAAATTTGAACCCCCACTATCGGAGGATCAGGAGGATCACAACCTTCAGATCTTACAAGCAGTTGAAAATCCCGTTGTACCCGACCTATTTTTAACCCTACTCTGTATTCCTCAACTACCACAGAAAACAAATACAATCCGGATACACTTGGATTCACACGTAATAACCCACGGTCGCTTATAGAAAGGCTGGGATCTCCTGTAATCATATGATCTAAATCATAGCCCTCCGCAAAAAATACCAGCGGATGGGGTGCGGGCTGGGGAATAGGCAAGGCGACCGCGGAAGATGAATTCAAAGGCGTGGCCAGTGAATAAACCAAAGAATCTCCATCGGGATCTGTTCCTGTAAATTCTGTATAATACAATTGATTGATACAAGCATAATCTCCCAAAGGGGCAAACAACTGTGGTGAAGAATTGATAAATATTTCGTTATCTGTACTCCACAATGGAGGTATTTCAGTCACATATTTCATACCTGTCCCCCCAGGATTTATAATGTTTTTAATTCCTGCATTCCTACAGCAACGCTCCCAAACAAGGGAATAACCTCCAGCATCAGCATAATCTTCAGGATTTAAAGTCACCGCCCCACTCCAAATTATTCTTGAGGTAATCAATTGCTCCCAAGAACATTCTGGATTTGTATAATTTACTAGGAATTCAGCCTCTAAATTCAATATATGATTGGACATTTCTGCCCCATCTGAATTTCTGAAAATATATACCCGAACTTGACTTTCTGGATTGGGATTATCTGTTTGAAATCGATCAAAATACTGAACTAAATTGATCCGATATTCACCTGCCGATACCGTCTCAAATTCAATCTCACCTCCCACTATATGGTAAGCCATACCAGGGACTGTCAAAAAAATAATAATGAAAGAAAAAAGATTTTTCATACTTAGAAGTAAAGGCAGCTAATCTAACTTAGATCCCAAGAATGAGCAAACATTAGAACAGTAATCCATCACAATTATTACTTTTGCCCAACATGAGGAAAGTAGAGATTATTGAGAAACTAGAAATCACAGGTATTTCTTCCACGGGGAAAGCAGTCGGTCGAAAAGATGATTTGGTCATTTTTGTGAATCAAGGGGCGCCAGGAGATGTCATAGATGTCAAGATCGTAGGCAAAGAAAAAAAAATTCTGATTGGATCTCCTGTATTTTTCCATAAAAAATCTCCCGACAGAACCGACCCTTTTTGTGAACATTTCGGTGGATGTGGTGGATGTAAATGGCAACATCTTAACTACCCTGCACAGTTAACATTTAAAGCCGAACATGTGAGGGAAAATCTCAAGAAAATAAGCAAAATGGAACTGCCGGAAGCCGAACCTATCATGGGATCAGCCAAAACGGATTATTATCGTAATAAATTAGAGTATACCTTCTCTAATAAAAGATGGCTGACCCAGGAAGAGATTCAAACAGATGGATCCATCAATAAAAATGCTTTGGGCTTCCATATTCCAAGAATGTTTGATAAAATATTGGACATCAATCAATGTCATTTGCAGCCTAATCCATCGAATGAAAT
>Ga0206124_10001207_pt1 | contig 20688 bp, 12 predicted proteins | sample Helgoland_Spring_3_FD_148671 | JGI IMG/M metagenome (GOLD analysis project Ga0206124, IMG submission 148671) | Pelagic subsurface seawater microbial communities from Kabeltonne, Helgoland, North Sea - Helgoland_Spring_Bloom_20160321_2 | ecosystem: Environmental > Aquatic > Marine > Epipelagic ... | reverse complement strand
TGAGGTTATCTTCAAAATAATTCTTAACGACTATTATTAATAATTTGTATTTTGTTATATCTGACTGGAAGTAACTAATCATTTTCAGGTTATGACTAGTTAACTCCTCAATCAGAAGTATTTTTTTGTGTAAAAGATTTTTTCTCAAAGTTGTTTTAAATAACTTTTAGAGTTTGCCGTAAGCTTTTTTAAATCCTTTTAAGGGAAAAACAATTTCTACTTGTTGGTTTGTACCAAAGACAGCAAAAGTTATCCCTAACTCTTTAGCCTCTTTCATAATGTTAACTGCTTCCTCATTGATTACAATCATGGTTTTGCAACCAACAGATTTATTACAATGCATAAATTCTACATTAGCAATATTAGTTTTGTCAGCTCTAACTAATGGTTTTCTTCTTAAATCAGAATCAAATGGTAGGTTAAAAAATAGTACTGGAACATCAGTTACTACATCTACAACTTTTATAAGTTTTTCTTTTTCATCTATAACTTTATTTTGTTGAGTAGTGTTTTTACCAATTTGAAGGTAAGCATTAACATCTTGCTTTTCTTTATAAACATCAAGTTTTACGTTTTGTTTAATACCGATTAGGCAAGCTTTTTTATCATTATCAGCACATGATTTTACCCATGATTTTTCATTTATTTCTGCAAAAGCAGAAAAAGAAAATGATAATACAATATATAATGTTGCAATAATTTTTTTCATATTTTTTAATTTGTTCCTATTTTAGATTAATTCTTTGATTTAATTTAATTACACATAATCTTAAATTATGTCAAAAAAAAGTAATTAATTTTTCTCAATCATATAAGATATTTATAGATACTTTTTGTAATTCTGATATAAATTAGTTGACTTTTAGCTAATATTAAATAAATATTATTAATAAAATTTAGTACTAAACATTATAGTATTTTACTAAAGTTTTTTGTTTAAAAGTCATTTTTTGAGTCAAATAAATTAAAGGTAAATTATGCAAAATAAATGTGAGCCCAATAAAAATAAAGCTTTAGCGGCAGTTATTTTAGAAAAATTATTCGACCAAACAAAAAAAATTATAAAAAATACCTTAACTTATTTAACAATATTTTCTTTAGTCTTCAGTAGTCTGATGATCAACACAGCTAACGCTGCAACCATTACCATGACTGATAGTGAATCATTTGGGACAACTGATGGAGATCCAGATACGGGAGGTAATCAGACTTTACAAGTAGGTGATACATATCAAGTTACAGGAGCAGTTACTGCAGATACTGATAGCGCTGCATCTATTACAATTGCTTCTCTTTTATTTGATGCCTCTGGAGCAACCACTTTAACAGTGAGCGGAGCTAACACGTTTACAGTCTCTGGACTAATGGATGTTACTGATACAACAGCAGCACCAATCTTATTAGTAGAGGCTAACACTACACTTCTTGGAGCTCAAACAAGTACTGGAGCTCAGAGTGCAACTAATGCTGTAATAGTTAAGATAGAGTCTGGTAAAACATTGACACTAGGTGGTAGCGGTAGTTTAGGTCTTATGCAAATTCAAGGTAACAATGCTGCCGAAGGTAAAGTAATAGTTTCAGCTGCTAGAGACATAACAGGTACTATTGGAGCAAATAATGCGATTGCAGATTTACAATTAGATGCAACCTTAACAGCAAACACGGGTGCAGTTGTTGTAACTAATTTAGATATGAATGCTGGATCATTAATTGGAACGAATGGTTCAATAACTGTTAATGGCACAACATCAGTTGATGGTGATGTTGCTCTTACTTCAGCCGGCGCTATAAGTTTAGGAGGTGATGTAACACTTAATAAAGATATTACTATTACATCTGGTAATAATGCAGACCAGACTTTTACAGGCACTATTAGAGGTGATAGTGAAGATGATAATAATTTAACAATAGTTCTTCAAGGAAATGGTGAGGCAAATTTTGATGGAATAGTTGGTGCTGGTGGTGCTGATAACGATATTGGAGCAATTGATATCACAGGGAAATTAGATTTAAATGCAGATATTGGTACTACTGCTGTTAGAGGTGCAGCTTCATTAGCAGTATCTGGTATATCAACTTTAGATGCAGACGTTAACACGTCAGGATCACAAACTTATACTGGTGGAGTTACTTTAGGAACTGGTGCAAGAACTTTAAAAGGTTCAACAGTTACTTTTGGAAGTACATTAGCTGGTGGTGGTCAAAATTTAACAATTACTGGAGATGCAGTATTTGGTGGTAATGCAACTGGTCTTGGTGCTTTAGATGTGTCCGGTACTCTTGCAGCCAATGCTACTAATATTACTGCAACAAACGAATCTATTACAATTCAAGGTACTACGACTATTGCAGATGGTATTACTTTAGTTGTTGATTCAGGTACGGCAGATAAAGACATAACTTTTGCAGCGATTACAGCTGGTGATGCTGAGGGTCAAAATTTAACTATTGACGCTGGAACTAATGCTAATGCTCAAATCTTTTTAAATGGAGACGTTACTAATCTTGATACTTTAAGTATTACAGATGCTGGTATATTAAATTTAGTAGGTAATATAACTGTTGATACTTTGGTAATTCCGACTGCAGTCAATAATGTAATTGTAAGTGGAAATATTACAACAACTGCAGACACATCTTTTGCAAACGTTGGTACTACAATAATTGGAAACGCTGACGGTGATGTGAACACATTTGGTGGTGGTTTAGATATAACTGCAGGCCCTACTTCTGCTACAGCAATAACATTACAGGGTACAATTAAAACTACTAATGATCAAATAGATATAGGTGATGCAAATACTGGTATAAGAATAGCTGGTACCGCTACTATTAGTACTAATGGTGCTGGTGTTATTAATTTGGCAGGTGCAATTTCTGGAGCTGGTGGTGCTCAAAACTTAATAATTAACTCAACGGGTGCTACAACTATTTCACAAGCGGTTACGGCTTTAGCTTCTTTGACAACTGACGCTTCAGGTTCAACTATACTACAGGGTAACGTTACAACTAGTGCTCTACAAACATATGGTGATACTGTAACGATTAGTGGAGACAGAACTTTACAAGGTACAACAGTTTCAATGGCTTCTGTTCAAGGTGATGGTGATAATGATGATGAATTGACTATAACTGGTATATTTGATTTAAATGGTGCGGCTACTGCTGATCTTAAGACTTTATCAGTTTCATCGTCTTCTAATATTGGTGGAGATGTTACAACATCAACTACTCAAACATATACTGGTGCAACTGTAATGTCTGGAGGAGACAGAACACTTACAGCTACACAAGTTAATTTTGGAGACACTGTTGATGGTGGAGGAGCTGAATTAGCTATCGTTGGGATTTTAAATCTTGATGGTGCGTTAACTAATACAACAAATTTATCAGTTACTGGTGCAACAGCTTTAGGTGCAGACGTTACAACATCAGGTACACAAGAATATACAGGTTTAGTAACTGCTGATGTAGCTGCTAAAAGAACTTTAACAGGTTCAACTATAACATTAACAGGTGGCCTTGATGGTGGTGCTCAAGCTTTAGATATAGCTGGAGACCTAGTTACAGGTGCTGCTATGACTAACATTACAGTTTTAGATGTAAGTGGAACAGCTTCACTTGGAGGCAGTGTTACAACAGCTGATTCATTAACTATAGATGGTACTTTAACTTTAACAACTAATATTACTTTAGATTCAACAGGTAATGATGATACTGATGATATTACTCTAGCTGCTATTTCAGGTACTGCTGAGGGAGCAACTGAAAGTTTAGTTCTTGATGCAGGTGCTGCAGGAGCTATTTCAGTAAGTGGGGCAGTAACAGGTCTTGAAGATTTATCTCTAACACTTTCTGACGGAGCAACTTTTGCTGCTGTTACATTAAATAACGACTTTACAATAACAGGTGCTACAACCGGTGCAAATATTACCTTTAATGGTAATTTATCACTTGGTGGTGATTTTATTACTGCTGCTAGTAATTACAACATTGCAATTAATGAAGACATTACAGTTGCAGACCAGGTAACGTTTACTAACACAGGTTTATTAGTACTTGGTAATGGTACGGATGATATTTTAACATTTACTGGTGGCTTAGTAGCAACTGCTCCAAGTGCAATAACTTTAAATGGTAAAATAATTACTGGCGGTACCAATACTATGACTTTAGGAGATACTGGTGCTGGTGCTACTGGAATTACTTTAGCTGATAGTACAACACTTGAAAGTGGAGGTGCTGCTGCAATAAATATTAATGGAGCATTAGCTGGTGCAAGTGTTGATGATAATTTAACTATAAATTCAGCAGGTGTTACAACGATTAATGCTGCGATCACTGGAATCGGAACATTTATAACTAATACAGGTGGTACAACAGTTCTTGATAATAATATTTCTTCAGATGGCTTACAAACATATGGTAATGCTGTACAACTTAAAACTGACGCTGTAACTCTAACAACTACTAATGATGCTGTAACTTTTTCTGGCACTCTTAATAGTGCAGTTGGTGAAATTCAAGGTTTAACTGTTGCTGCTGGTAATGGTCTAACAACTTTTACTGGAATAGTTGGTGCTAATGATAGAATTGGTGCAATTGTAGTTAGTGGAGCTGGTGGATTAGCTATAAGCGCTAACGTAAATGCTTTATCTATGGCTGTTACTGGAGAAACCACTGTAGCTGATGGAGTTACAATTACAACAACTGGCACAGCCTCTAGCCAAACTTATTCAGATGCATTTAATTTAGCTACTGATGCAGATGTTGTAGTAGATTCAGGTGGTGATGATACTACTGATGATATAACTTTTGAAGCAATTGCAGGTGTAAATGGTGGTGCTGCTGAAAACTTAATTATAGATGGTGGTGCAGAAGGTAAAATTAGAGTTACTAGTACTATTACTGATATTACTAATTTAACAATTAGAGATGCTGGCGAAGTAGAATTCGAAGGTGCTGTAACTGTCCTTGGAAACTTAACAATTACAGATACTAAAGATGCTGGTGATGTTGATTTTCAAGGAAATTTAGTAGCTAATGATTTAGTAACAACAGCTCAGGCATATGACGTACTTATACAAGGTGCTGTTAACCAAATTACTGCAAATGTAGAATTTTTAAATACAGGAACATTATTGATAAATAATGATACAACAGATGCAACTACATTTACTGGTGGCTTAATAGCAACTGCTCCAAGTGCAATAACTTTAAATGGTACAATAACTACTGGTACTACTAATACTATGACTTTAGGTGATGATGGTACAGGTATTACATTGGGTTCTAACACAGAACTTGCAAGTGGAGGTGCTGCTGCAATAAATATTAATGGAGCATTAGCTGGTGCAGGTAATAATGATAATTTAACTATAAATTCAGCAGGTATTACAACGATTAATGGTGTGATCACTGGAATAAGAAATTTAGAAACTAATGCAACTGGTACAACAGTTATTGCTGCAAATATTTCTTCAGATGGCACACAAACATACAATGATGCTGTAGAAATTAGTGGTGCTGATAGAACATTAACAACTACTGGTGATGCTGTATTCTTTGATGGTACTGTTAACAGTGCAGCTGGTCAAACTCGAGGTTTAACTGTTGCTGCTGGAGCTGGTCTAACAACTTTTGATGCTGAAGTTGGTGGTAGTGTTGGAGTTGGTGCAATTGCAATTACAGGTGCTGGTGGATTAGATTTAGATGCTGCAATTACTAATGCTGCAAGTTTAGCTGTAACTGGAGATACCAATTTAGGTGCAGGTGTTATAACATCTGGTACTCAAACCTATACTGGTAACGTTACACAATCTGCGGCTTCTACTTTAACAACAACTAACAGTAACATAACTTTTGGTGGTACAGTTATTGGTGATGGTGGTGATGAAGATGATTTAACAATAGACGTTGGTAGCGGAACAGTTCAATTTCAAGGAGCAGTTGGCGGAACTGCCATGGGAGCTATCGCAATTACTGGTAACTTAGACTTAGATGCAGCAGTAACTGATGCTAACAGTTTAACTGTAACTAAAGCCTCTAATTTAGGTGCAAGTGTTACAACATCAGGCGTGCAAACGTATGGTACTAATAACGGTGATTTAACAACTCTTTCTACTGGTGTTGTTTTAACTACTACTAATAGTGCAATTACCATGAGATCTATTGATGGTGCTGCTGGAACTGAAAATTTAACTTTTGTTGCAGGATCTGGGGTTATTACTGTTAATGGTGATGTAACTGATATTGATGTATTAACAGCTTCAAGTTCTGGTGGAGCTACATTTAATGGAAGTGTTAATGCAACTACAGTTGTAATAACTGATTTAGCTGCTGATGGTAATGATGTTATTTTCAATGACACTTTAACTGCTAACACTTTAGCTGTTCTTGCAGGAACTGTTGATTATGACGTTGCATTAAATGGCGGTGGTCAAATTACTACTGGTGGTGCAGCAACAACTTTTGCAAATACTGGAACTTTACAAATTGGTAACAGTGCTGATGATGATATGTTTATTGTTAGTGGATTTACAGCTCTTACTGGACAAAGCGCATTAACTTTTGGTGGTACAATAAGAACTACTAATACCGCTATATCAATAGGTGATGGTGATACAGATACTACTTTAGCTGCTGATACTACTTTTAATGCCGGTAATGCTACATTAACTATTAATGGAGATGTAGCTGGAGCTGGTAACAGTCTTACATTAAATACATCTGGTACTACTAATATTACTACAAATGCAACTATGACTGGATTAAGCAGTTTAACTGTTAGTTCAGGTGTTACTCAAATTAGAGCAGATATTACAACTACAGGAGACCAAACTTATAATGGTAATGTAACTTACTTCGGTGACATCACATTAACAGGTGCGAATGTACAATTTGTAGGTACTGTGACTAAGGATGCTACTACCGATACTTTAGCTATCGCTGTAGGTAATTTAAATTTAGATGGTGCAGCTGACGTTGAGGCTTTAACAGTAGCTGAAGAAGCTAACTTTGCTGCTGATGTTACTGCTCAAGATGCAATAACTGTATCTGACAAAACAACAATTGCTGAAAATACAACTGTTACTTTAACTTCTGATTCAGGTGGAACGGGTGCAATAAGTTTAGAAGAAGTTGTAGGTACAACGGGTGGTAATGCTGAAACCTTAATTTTAGATTCTGGTCCATCAACAATCACAGTTACTGGTGCTGTAAGTGATCTTGCGAATTTAACAATTACAAATTCTGGTGGAGCAACTTTTGGTGGTAATGTAAACCTTTCAGGTACATTAACCCTAACTGCTACAGATGATGATGATGACATAATTTTTAACGGTTCTTTAACAGCAGCAACATTAACCATGGCAAATACTGGTAGTGATAATTATGATTTAGAATTTAATGCCGGTGGTACAATTACTAATGCATTAACTTTTCACAATGATGGAACTATTAAAATTGGTAATGATGCTAGTGATGTAATGACTTTTTCAGCAGGTGTAACTATTACTGCTCCTGATGCTATAAGTGTTGCTGGAACTGTTGCAACAACAACTGGTGCTTTGAATATTGGTGATGGTAGTTCTCCTATTACCTTGACTGCAGCTACTACATTGTCTGCAGCAAATAGTAACAATATAACTATTGGTGGTACGGTTAATGGTAACCAAACGTTAGTTTTAAATACTGGTGGTACAACATCAATTGATGGAGTTATTGGTGGTACTACTCCTATAAATACTTTAACTACAGATGCTGCTGGTACTACAAGTATAAATGCAGACATTACTTCAAGTAGCAATCAAAGATACAATGACACTGTTGATATCGAAGGTGCAACTAGAACATTAACATCTACTGGTGGAGCAATATTTTTTGGCGGAACAGTTGATAGTTTAAGTACAGCTAGAAGATCCTTAGTGGTTAACGCTGGAAGTGGATTAACTACATTTGATGCTGCAGTTGGTGGTACTAATGCAATGGGTGCAATAAGTATTACAGGTTCAGGAGGATTAGATTTAAATGCTGTAGTAACTGATGCTACAAATTTAGCGGTAACAGGTGCGTCAAACTTAGGCGGTAATGTTACAACAACAGGTTTACAAACTTATACTGGTGCAGTTACTTTGTCTGGTGCAACTAGAACTTTAACATCAACAGGTGGATCAACAATAACATTTGGAAATACTATTGATGGCACACAAGCTTTAAACGTTAATACAGCGGGAACTACGGTTTTTAATGGAAATGTTGGAAGTGGAACTGCATTAGGAGCAATTGATATTGTGACTGGTGCTTTTGATTTAAATGCAAACATTACTAGTGCTGCAAGTTTAGATGTTAATAGTACAACAGCTTTAGGTGGCAATATTACAACTCTTGGTGCACAAGTTTATTCTGGCACTATAACATTGGATGATAGTGGATCATTTACATTAGATTCAACAGGTAATGATGCTACTGATGATATTACTACAGCTGCTATTGCTGGTGTAAATGGTGGTGATGCAGAAAACTTAACTTTAGACGCTGGACCTTCAGGAGATATCACAATTGGTGGAGCTGTTTCAGATATTACTAATTTAACAATAACAGATTCAAATGGTGTTGATTTTAATTCTACTGTTACACTACTAGGTGACTTAACATTTACAGATTCATCTGCTGGCGCTGACATTAATTTCAATGGAGATATATCAGCCAATGATTTAGTAACAACAGGTAACGGATACGATGTATTTATTCTAGAAGATGCTACCATTACAGCACAAACAACATTCCTTAACACTGGAACTTTACAAATTGGTAATCAAGGAGTAGGTGCTTTAGCTCCTGATGAATCAACATTTACTGGTGGCTTAGTAGCAGAGGACGCAAGTGCAATAACTTTAGCTGGTACAATTAATACAAGTGATACTACAATGACTTTAGGTGATGGTGGCACAGGCATTACATTAGCCGGTAGCACAACACTTTCATCTGGAAGTGGTACAATTAATATTGCAGGTGCAATGGCTGGTGCAGGTGATGATGACGCTTTAATAATAAATTCTACTGAAACAACAAATATTACTGCTGCAATAAGTGGTATAACAACTTTAACAACTAACGCTATTGGTACAACAGCGGTATCTGCAAATATTTCATCTTCGGGACAACAAACGTTTAATGATGCAGTAACAGTTAATGGTTCATTAGACTTTACTGGTTCTGAAGTTGAATTTAATAGCACTCTTCAAGGTGCAGATGGTACTGGTGATAATTTAACAATATCAGGCATATTAGATTTAAATGCAGCTGCAACAAATTTAACCTCATTAGATGTTGAAGGTAGTTCAGATCTTGCTGCAAATGTTACAACTTCAGGAACACAAGAATATACAGGTGCTTCTGTAATGTCAGGTGGTGCTGCAAGAACTTTAACAGGTTCTACAGTATTATTTGGAACTACAGTTGATGGTGGTGCTCAAAATTTAACTATCGATGGAATTTTAAATTTAAATGGAGCATTAACTAATACTACAAATTTTGAAGTAACAAGTTCATCAACTCTTGCTGGAGATGTTACTACAACAGGTACTCAAATTTATACTGGTGCAGTTACATTATCGGGTGCTGCTAGAACTTTAACAGCAACTAATAGTAGTGCTGTTACATTCTCAAGTACAATTGATGGTACACAAGATTTAACAGTTGCTACAGGTGGCTTGACTACATTTGACGGTATTGTTGGTGGAGGAACGGCAGTTAGTGCAATTGCAATTACAGGTACTGGTGGATTAGATTTAGATGCTGCAATAACTAGTGCTGCAAGTTTAGCCGTAACTGGAGATACCAATTTAGGTGCAAACGTTACAACATCAGGTGATCAGACTTATACTGGTGCAGTTACATTAAGTGCAAATAACACCTATCAATCAACTGCCAATGGAGATATCTTATTTAGCTCAACAACTGATGGAGCTCAAACACTAGCAACAACCACTGGTGGTGATACTACATACGTTGGAGCTATTGGTGGAAATACAGCTATACTTAGTTTAACTGCTGTTACAGCAGATTTTACTGCTGCTGACATTAAGTCTAATGGTGCAGTTTCTATTAATAACTCAGGTACTGGTTCAATTACCGGTGTTATTTCTGATGGTTCTTCTGCTGCTTCTTTAACTAAATTAGGTGCTGGAACTTTAACACTAACAGGTGCTAACACTTATACTGGAAATACAACCATTACTAATGGTGATTTAAGTATTGATGGAGCTGGTCGATTAGGAACTAATGGATCATACGCTGGTGCTATATCTGTCGGTACAGGTGATGATTTAATTTACACTTCAACTTTGAACCAAACATTATCTGGAGTAATTTCAGGTGCTGGTGGAGTTGTAAAAGAAGAAGATTCAGTATTAACATTGTCTGGTGATAATACATTTACTGGATTACTTGATATTAATGATGGTGAAGTAATAATTACAGGTGGTAGTTCTGGAACTGCAAACTTAGCTGGTTCAGTAGCAATTGCAAATGGTGCTATACTTACAGTTAGTACAGATTTAACTAATGGAGATGCCATTTCATCTTCAACAGCAACTGGTTTTGTTGATACTGGAGCTATAATAAATATGCCGGTTAACTTAGTTAACAATCAACTGTTAGTTTGGAATAGTGCAGCTACAGATGCAAAAGGTATTGATGCTGAAATTACTGATATAAATGCAGCCTTAGTTGATAATATTTTAATTGATTATGTGGCAAGCAAAGGTTCGATTAATATTACTGGTGTAAACAAAACACCAACTAGTATTGCTTCAGCAATTTCTAGTACATTGAACCAAGCTAAAGGTTTACTACAAGGTTATATTTCTGCTGTATCTTTAACAACGGATGATGACGAAGCTGAAGCTGCGTTTAAAACTGCAATTGATGGTGGAGCATCAAATCTTCTAGAATTAGGAAGACAAGTTGCACCACAAACAGACATGATTGCAGGATCTACAGTTGCAACTAAAAATACAACTAAATCAGTTGAAAATATTCTTTCAGACAGAATGGCTTCACTAAGATCTGGTGATGCTTTTAAATTTACTGGTAATGAAAATAGTGGAGTTTATGCAGAATCAATGTTCTTCCAAGTGTTTGGATCAGCTGCTGAGCAGAAAAATAAAACAGTTAATTTTGGAACGCAATTCGGTTACGATCTTGATAGCGCTGGATTTAGCATTGGAAGTGATGCAATAAATGCTAATGGTGATCTTGTTGGATTGTCAGTTTCTTATTCTAACAGTAATGTAGATGGAAAAGGAACTGGTAAAGCTAAAAACAAAATCGAAAGTTATTTAGCTTCTATATATACTGAAAAATTAAGTGAAAAAGGCTACGTTGAAGGAAGTTTATCAGTTGGTTATAATGAAAATAAAACAAGTAGAATTATAAATACATCAGGATTAAACAGAGCATTAAGCGGTGATTATGATAGCATGCAGGCTTCATTTAAAGTTGCTGCTGGTAGAACTAATGAGCTAGGGGATGCTACTGACGGATATAAATCTTACGTTACACCATTTATAAGCTTAGCAGGGTCATTAATTTCTACTGACGCTTACACTGAAACGTCTTCTTCAACTATAGACAATTTAAGACTAAAAATTGAACAAGAAGATTATACTTCTTTAGTGGGATCAATTGGAATTAAAGCTTTCAAAGAAGCTGAAAAAGGAACTGCTATAGTTTCTTTTTCAATAGACAATGAATTTGGTGACCAAAACATTGTTGCTAAAAATACTTACCAAGGTGGAGCTGGATCTTCATTTAATACTTCTACTGAAGTTGATGACTTAAGTGGTAAATTTGGATTAGGTTATTCAATTGGAACTGGTTTAACATCTTTTAATATCGGTTACCAAACTGAATTTAATACAGATGATTATATTAGTCACACTGGAACAATAAACTTTAGATCTAAGTTCTAAATTATAAAATTCAAAAAATTAAAAAAGCCCCAAATAGGGGCTTTTTTTTTGCTAAAATTAAATGATAAGAAACAAATTGTTATTTAATTTGGTAATAGTTGATTGCACTAAAAATAAAATCTATTATAAATCAACGATAATTAAATGGCGGGGTAGCTCAGTCGGTTAGAGCGCAGGACTCATAAGCCTGAGGTCAGTGGTTCGATTCCACTTCCCGCTACCATTTAATGCCCTGGAAAATCCATTAAGTTTTCAACCTTATAACCTTTTTTAACTAAATTATCAGATCCTCCTAGGTCAAAAAGATTAATTGCAAAAACAAATGCAGAAATTTTAGCATTCGACATTTCCACAAGTTTAGCTGCAGCTTCAGCCGTTCCCCCTGTTGCTATCAAGTCATCTATAATTAAAACTGAATCGTCTCTATCAATTGAGTCTTTGTGCACTTCAATAGTTGCTGTTCCGTACTCTAATTCAAAATCAACAGAATGAGTTTCAGCTGGAAGTTTGTTCTTTTTCCTAAACATAATAAAAGGTTTTTTAAGAAGGTAAGAAACAGCAGAAGCAAATACAAATCCTCTTGATTCAATTGCTGCAATTTTATCTATTTTATAATTTTTAGATCTTTCAATTATTTGATTAATACATTCTTCAAATGCGTCTGAATCCTTGATTAGAGTTGTAATATCCCTAAATAGAATTCCTTTTTTTGGATAATCTGGAATTGACCTAATATAATCTTTTAAATTCATTTCTAATTCAATTAATATATAAAGTTTAAAGAATTATTTTGATATGGCAAATAATAAATTAGCAATTATTGGTGGTAGCGGTCTCTACGATATTGATGAATTTAGGGAAAGAGAGTTTCTTAAACTTGAAACACCTTGGGGTAAACCTTCAGATGAAATTTTAAAAACAAAATATCATGATAAAGAAATATTTTTTTTACCAAGACATGGAAGAGGTCACGCAATATCTCCTTCGAATATCAATTTTAGAGCTAACATTGATGCTCTAAAACAACTAGGTGTTACTGATATAGTTTCGGTTTCAGCAGTTGGTTCGTTAAAAGAAGACTTGCCTCCAGGAAAATTTATAATTGTGGATCAATTTATTGATAGAACATTCGCAAGATCAAAAAGTTTTTTTGATGATGAGATAGTAGCTCATGTTTCAATGGCATATCCTACTTCAAATGGACTAATGAATTCGTGTGAAGAAGCAATAAAACAAGAAAGTATTGAATACCAAAGAGGAGGAACATACGTAGTTATGGAAGGACCTCAATTTTCAACATTAGCTGAATCAAATTTATATAGATCGTGGAATGCTGACGTTATTGGAATGACTAATATGCCAGAGGCAAAACTCGCAAGAGAAGCTGAGATTAGATATGCATCTGTATCAATGGTTACAGATTTTGATTGTTGGCATCCGGATCATGAACATGTAGATGTTCAGCAAGTTATTAAAGTTCTTTTAGGAAATGCAGAGAAAGCAAAGAAAATGATAAAAAATATTATTTATAATTTTGAAAGTCATATTGACCCAAAAGATCCTACTAATAATTGTTTAGATGCAGCAATAATAACGGCACCAGAAAAGAGAACCCAGAAGACAATAGATAAACTTAAAACAGTTGCAGGTCGAGTTTTAAATAAATGAAGATAGAGAATAAAGAATATAGAACGATTTGGTTCGATGAAGCTAATCAACTCGTTAAGATTATTGATCAAACTAAACTTCCTCATCAGTTTATTATTAAAGAACTCAATACAGTTAAAGATGCAATTAATGCCATCAAAACAATGGAAGTAAGAGGCGCTCCACTAATTGGAGGAACTGCTGCCTATGGAATGGCATTAGCTATTAAAGAAAATAAAGACCTTGAATTTATTCAAAAAAGTTCTGAAGAGTTAATTCAATCAAGACCAACTGCGATAAATTTAAAATGGGCAGTAGATAGAATGTTAAATAAATTAGAGGGTGTTAATGTTGATGAGGTTTTAAATATAGCTTTAAATGAAGCTAAAGAAATATGTGACGAGGATGAAAAATTCTGTGAAAGCATAGGTATTAACGGGCTAAAAATAATTGAAGAAATTTATAATAAAAAAAAAGAAACAGTTAATATTTTAACTCACTGTAATGCAGGTTGGCTTGCAACTATTAACTGGGGAACAGCTACTTCTCCCATTTACCAAGCTCATCAAAAGGGTATTCCTGTCCATGTTTGGGTTGACGAAACAAGACCTAGAAACCAAGGTGCTAATTTAACCTCATATGAATTAAATGAGGAAAATATTCCAAATACAATTATTGCAGATAATACAGGTGGAATTTTAATGCAAAGAGGAGATGTTGATATATGTATTGTAGGAACCGATAGAACTTTATCTAATGGAGATGTTTGTAATAAGATAGGTACTTACCTCAAAGCTTTGGCAGCTCATGATAATAATGTACCATTTTATGTGGCTTTACCAAGCTCGACTATTGATTGGGAAATAAAAGAGGGAAAAGATATCCCAATTGAAGAAAGAAATTCAGAAGAGCTATCTCATATTGAAGGTATGGATGAAAATAATGAAATTAAAAAAATTTTAATTTATCCAAAAAAAAGCAAAGCAATGAATCTTGCTTTTGATGTAACACCTGCAAAATATGTAACAGGATTAATAACTGAAAAAGGAATTTGTGAAGCATCAAGTGATGCATTAAAGAAGATGTTTAAATAATGAAAAATTTAAGGTCTGAAGTTATTAAATATGCTAAAATGCTGAATAGTAGAAAACTTTCAGCATTAAGATCTGGAAATATATCTATAAGATTTCAAGATGGCTTTCTAATAACACCCTCAGGAGCTAAATATTCTTCATTAAAAAATAAAGATATAGTTTTTGTTTCCCTTAAAGGTAAATTTGATGAAAAAAAAGGAATACCATCTTCTGAATGGAGATTTCACCAGGATATCTACAAAGGTAAAGAAGAGGCTCAAGCAATTGTTCACGCACACTCAAATTATGCAACTGCAATCTCTACTCATGGAAAAGGAATTCCAGCATTTCATTACATGGTCGCTATGGCAGGCGGTAATGATATTAAATGTGCAAAATATGCAACTTATGGCACAAGAAAACTATCAAAAAATATTATTAAAGCACTAAAAGAGAGAAAAGCTTGTTTAATAGCTAATCACGGACAAATTGCATTTTCAGAAAATTTATCAAAGGCATTTGAATTAGCTGAAGAGGTTGAAAATCTTTCAAACCAGTATATAAAAGCCTTAAAAATTGGTAAACCTAAAATTTTATCTTCAAAAGAAATGAATAAAGTTTTAAGTAAAGCAAAAAATTATAAGAGGGGATAATTTTTATGACTAAAGTAGGTGAGCATATAACTTTAGACATCATTGGCACGACTAAGGAGTATGATCCCTCTGTATATGAAAATGTTATCCATAAAATTGCAAAAGCAGCAGATGTAACCATTCTCGAGATCTCGAAATATAAATTTGAACCACAGGGTTTCACCATTCTGGCTTTATTAGCTGAAAGTCACATCAGCTTTCATACTTTTCCTGAAAAAGGAATTATTAGTTTTGATTTTTTTACGTGTGGAAAAATTAATCCATCAATTGCTATAAATATTATTAAAAAAGAATTTAAACATAAAAGAATTGTAATAAAAGAATTTAATAGGGATACGAAGTCTTTGTACCATGATATTTATAGTTCACCTGGTTTACAAAAATCTTATGTTGTAAATGAAGTTTTAGAAGATTTTAAATCTAAAGTAGGTCAGCATATTGAAATATTAGATTTAGAACAATTTGGTAAATCACTTTTTATAGATAATGAAATACAAGTCGCAACTAATGACGAGGCTTTATACAGCTCAACTTTTGTAAATGCTTCTCTAAAATTAAACAATGAATTGGGAATGGCTGCAATCATAGGGGGTGGTGATGGAGGTGTTGCAAGAGAGTGTATCTCTAAAGGTTTCGATTTTATAGACTGGTATGAGCTTGACCCTGAGGTAGTAGATGTTTGCAACAAACATCTTGGAAGTATTGGCAATAAATCAACAGAAAAAAATTCAGTTAAATGCATTTGGGGAGACGCTTTTGAAAACATTAAATTAATCGAGGAAGATAAATATGATAAAATTTTTATTGATCTTAATGATGATCAATTTTGTATAGATCTAGCAGCAAAAAATATGGATTCCTTAATTAGAATATTAAAACCAAGCGGAGTGATTACGGCTCAAGTTGGTAGTCAAGATAAAAAACCTGAACAAGTTGAAAGGTGGCTAGACATTTTCAATAAAAACTTTGGTAATACAACTTTAGACAGGGTTTATATTCCTAGTTTTGACTGTTCATGGAACTTTTCCTCATCAATTAATCATTGATTTATCGTTATTATCTATTAAAAATAACAAATAACAGGATATTTTAAATACAGACAATTATAAGGAAAATATGAACATAATACTTAAAATAAATAAATTACTACTTACAATTATTACTTTACTATTTTTAACTAACAGCGCTTATGCTGCCAAAAATGATTGTTCAGTGTTTAAAAAATTCTCTAAAGATTTCTTTGCATGCAAAGCAGGAAATATAAAAGATGGTTTTAAAAATACTGCTGGAAAATTAAAACCAAAATCACCTACAAATGATGGCACAAAATCATTAGAAAAAGCAGAAGCAAAAAAACTTAAAGCTGCAGAAAAAAAAGCAAAAGCTTTAGAAAAAGCAGAAGCAAAAAAACTTAAAGCTGCAGAAAAAAAAGCAAAAGCTTTAGAAAAAGCAGAAGCAAAAGCAAATGCTACATCTTCAAAGGAAGCATTAAAAAAAGCAAAAGCTTTAGAAGCTGCTGAAGCAAAAAAAGCAAAAGAAATTAAAAAAGAACAAGCTGCTGCAAGAGCAGAAGCTAGAAAAAAATATAAAGCTGAAGTTAAAGCTTATAACCAAGCAAAAAAGCCCAATTTAAAAAATGATAAAATATCAATAGGAATTTCAAATTCTTATTCACCATGGGGATTTGTAGATGGTTCTGGCGAGCTTAAGGGCTTTGAGTTCGAATTAGCACAAGAACTATGTGCCATTATGAACAGAGAGTGTGCTATTACAGGATATGATCGTGAAGGTGCAATTCCAGCGTTATTAATGAGAAAGTTTGATGCAGTAATGACAGGTATAGAAATAAATCAAGAGAGACAGAATGTAATTGCTTTTTCTGAGACCTATGCTGATGGTAATATAGCATCTTTTGCAACTTTGAAAAACTCAAGAATAAATACTGTAGATCTACCAACTACTATTAATTTAAACGCTGATAAAGGTGTTTCTAATGTTTTAGAGGCTTTAGCTGAAGAGCTTTATGGAAAAAGAGTTTGTGTGCAAGCAGGGACTACCTTTGAAAGATTTTTAGAAGCAGGTTATGTTGGCCCTACAAAACTTAAATCTTATAAGACTCAAAAACAAGTAAACCTTGGTTTAACTAATGGAAATTGTGATATTGCATTAGGAGCTGCAGCTTCTTTTGCCAATTATTCAGATAAATCAGTTACTTTAGTTGGCCCAACTTTATCAGGAGGAATGCTTGGAAAAGGTGTTGCTGTAGGTATTAGAAAAAATACTTATGCCGATGAAAAAACTGATTTTAATAGAACAAACGGTAAAAGAGATGCCAGGATCTTAAATGACTTTAATGATGCTTTAAACAAAGCAAAGAAACAGGGCATTATTAGTAATTTAGCAATGAAGCATTTTGGCTTTGATGCTTCTATGTAATCAATAAATTTTTGGTGGCTATTAAGTTAGTCACCAGCAATATCTGTGATTTTCAATATATTTACTGATTAATATTTTCTTTTTAATTCATAAATTCTGTGAAATAATCAAAACTTATATGATAAAGTTTAGTCTCATTAAATTATGGAGGAATAAATAAATATGTTTAAAAAAATAGTTTTAAGTATTATTGCTTCTTTATTATTATTCGGAAATGTTTACGCTGAAAAAATAAAGATTGGAACAGAAGGTGCTTACCCACCATGGAACTCTAAGGATGCTTCAGGAGCTCTTATTGGTTTTGAGGTAGAGTTAGCTCAAGAACTATGTAAAATCATGGGCCACGAGTGTACTATTGTTGAACAAGATTGGGATGGAATGATCCCAGCTTTGTTAATGAGAAAGTTTGATGCGATCATGGCAGGAATGTCAATTACAGCTGAAAGACAGAAAACAATTACTTTTTCACAAGGTTATGCTGACGAAGTTGCAGCCCTTGCAGTAATGAAAGGTTCAAGTTTAGAGAGCATGGATACACCAGAAGGTATTAATTTAACTTTAGGTGGAAGCACTGTTAAGAAAACTCTTAAAACTATAACTGCTGCACTTGCTGGAAAAACTGTTTGTACACAAACTGGAACTATTCACCAAAACTTTTTAGAGTCTGGCGATGTAGGTAAAGTAAATGTTAGAACTTATAAAACTCAAGATGAAGTAAATTTAGACTTAACTTCTGGTAGATGTGATGTTGCATTAGCTGCGGCAGTTGCATTCACTGATTATGCAGACAAATCAGGAAAACCAGTAGTATTAGTTGGACCTACTTTTTCAGGTGGTGCTTTTGGCAATGGTGTTGGTGTTGGAATTAGACAAGGTGGAGATGATGCAATCGGTAAAAGAGATGCAAAACTTCTTAAAGATTTCAACAAAGCAATTAACACTGCTAGAAAACAAGGAATCATTAGCAAATTAGCGATCAAGCATTTTGGCTTTGACGCTTCTATGTAAATAATATTTTGAAAAGGCGACTATTTAATTAGTCGCCCTTTCGATATGGATCTTTTATCATTCGGAAAAACAGGCTGGGGAGACGAGTTGTTTTATGCAACTCTAATGACAATTGCAGTAGCAGTTACTGCAATGTTAATTGGTTTCTTATTTTCATTAATTTTTACACCATTAAAATTATCAAATAATAAATTTTTAAATTTTATTGGTAATACTTACACGACAGTCATTAGGGGTGTTCCTGAGTTATTAGTAATTTACCTTTTCTTTTTTGGGGGTAGTGGAGCAATAATGTATGTTGCATCAATTTTTGGATATTTTGAATACATAGAAATTAATGCATTTATTACTGGTTCCGTTGCAATCGGTATAATATCTGGGGCTTATTCAACGGAAGTATTTAGAGGCGCTATTCAATCAATAGATAAAGGCCAATTTGAAGCTGCCAAAGTTTTAGGGGTTAGTAAATTTACTCAATTTTATAAAATAATTCTACCTCAAATGTTAAGATTAGCTATTCCAAACTTAAGTAATGTTTGGCAAATCACTTTAAAAGACACATCTTTAATATCAGTTACTGGTTTAGTTGAGATCATGAGACAATCTTATATTGCAGCAGGTTCAACTAGAGATCCTTTATTCTTTTATTGTTTTGCTGCAGTTTTATATTTGATGCTTACATTTTTAAGCATGAAGTTAATTAACAGACTTGAAGTCAAATACAGTAGGGGCTTTTAATGGATTTTGATTTAATGATCACAAGTTTGCCAAAATTACTAAGTGCAGCAGTTATAACTTTAAAACTATTATCAGCATCTTTAATCATTGGTTTGTGTATTGGATTTTTATTTGCAGTTTTAAGATTAAATAAAAATCTATTTATTAATAAGTTTGCCTATGGGTATTCTTATTTGTTTAGAGGAACTCCTTTATTAGTTCAAATATTTATAATTTATTATGGTCTTGGACAAATCGAGTGGTTAAGATCAACTTTTCTTTGGGTAATATTAAAAGAGCCCTATTGGTGTGCAATCATTGCATTTGCTTTAAATACGGGTGCTTATACATCAGAAATTTTAAGATCCGCTTTTCAAACTATTAAACCTGGAATTATAGAGGCTGGTAAAAGTCTAGGGATATCAAGCAAAATTATTTTATATAAAATTCAAATTCCAGTAGCAATCAGACAATCTTTACCAGCCTATGGTAATGAGATTATATTAATGATGAAGGGTACATCTCTTGCAAGCACAGTAACCTTAATGGATATTACAGGTGTTGCAAAACATATTGTATCAACGACTTATAAACCTTTAGAAGTATTTCTTTTAGCAGGTGGAATTTATTTATTTATGACTTTTATTTTTCACAACTTGATAAAATATCTAGAAAAAAAATATAGTTTTCAATAAGAAGTGTATTCTTTAATCTCTTTAATCTTAGAGCCTGTGTGATTATTCATCTCTAATTTTATTTTAGCACGATCATCATTTAAAAAATGAACATCTCTTGATAGTTTTATAAATTTTTCAGTAAAATCAGAATTTTTTTCACACAATCGTTTGTCATCTTCTATCACCCATAATTTTGCATTAATATCTTTCAGGGATTGAAAAAGTGTATTAAGTTTTTCATCAGATTTAACATTGGTATCTAATTGATTTTTTAAAATACTGTGTTCATCATTAATAAATTTTAATTTTTCAGGATCTTTAATTTTTTCTTGTTTAATCTCTAAAATAGAAATTTTATCTAAAAGTTCACCAACTGATACTTCAACTAGAATTTTATTCATAAAAATTTATACTATGTTAAGTTGTTAGAAATATGTCTAATATTTTAGTTATCAAACATGGTTCTTTAGGAGATATAGCCCAAGCATGTGGGGCAATTCAA
>Ga0206124_10001194_pt1 | contig 20817 bp, 10 predicted proteins | sample Helgoland_Spring_3_FD_148671 | JGI IMG/M metagenome (GOLD analysis project Ga0206124, IMG submission 148671) | Pelagic subsurface seawater microbial communities from Kabeltonne, Helgoland, North Sea - Helgoland_Spring_Bloom_20160321_2 | ecosystem: Environmental > Aquatic > Marine > Epipelagic ... | reverse complement strand
AAACATGAAAAGAAACTCGTGTAGAATGTCTCATTATCCTAAATGAAGACGACGCTCCTTCCCTCTCTCGCCTCCTCCTCCTCTTCTTCTTCTTCAAAGTCATCGTCATCATCTCGTACGTATCACCAGTGTTCTTGTGCGCTCGTCGTTTTTGCTGCTTTTCTCCGAGGAAGAGGACATCATCATCGTTATCGCAGACGACCATCGCAAACGGCGGCAACCAACGCCTCCTCCTCCTCTTCTTTGTCTTCTTCTTTTCGTTTTCGACGGAGCAATAAAACGAGGCGAGGGAGTCAAAACGACAGTAGTAGTAGCAGTAGCACCAACAGCAGTATGCTCGTGAACGATGATGTGGACGATCCGACCATCCGCCCAACCGCTGAAGAAGCCATCTCGTGGGCGTTTCAACACGGTTTAGTCGTCGCCTCTGGGAAGGAGACGGCTGGACAAGTGTTTCACGCGCCAGTCGCGCTGTATCCGACTCCGTTTCCGAAAGATGTGTTTGAGTTTGCGAAAGAAATAACGCCAAAATTTGCGGAGTTGTACGATAAAGTCTCCGAGGACGACGCATTCATGCGAGAGACTTTGAGAGAAGCCGCGCTGAGCGACCCGGAGTTTACCGGGAGACTCTGGAAAATTTACGAGGCATGCGGGAAACGCGGGAATGGGAGATTAGATAAAGAGCTAGGTATTTTACGGACGGATTATATGCTCGACACGCGATCGGGAATGCCTTTACAAGTCGAAGTGAACACAGTGAGCACGTCTTTTATGGGGTTAGGCTCGAAAGTGACGCTGTTGCATCAGCATTTAGCGGAGTATACGAAAGGGAACATCGATGACGATATGAAGTTGAAGAAAGAAAACATGCCGACGAACGACTCGCTCAATCAAGCGGCGAAAACCCTTTGCGAAGGTTGGAAGTGCATGGAATGCGAGAACGCTAGTATTTTAATGGTCGTTCAGGAAGGGGAAACGAACATATTCGATCAAAGATTGATATCTCAGAAAGTATTCGAAACAATCGGGGTGAAGACGATTCGTAAGACGCTTCGGGAAATCAACGAAAGCGGTAGATTAGATCTGAAAACAAACCTCTTCTCCATCGATGGTCAGTTATGTAGCGTCATATACTTTCGCGCTGGCTACTCACCGAGCGATTTTCCAAGTGAAGCGCAATGGGAAGCGAAGATGTTGTTGGAGAAATCGAGCTCTTTGAAGTCGCCTTCGGTGGCCATGCACCTGGCCGGTTCGAAGAAGATTCAACAAGCTTTAGCGGAAGAAGGCGTGCTCGAAAAGTTTATGCCAAACGATGCGACCGAGATGCGAAAAGTGTTTGCCGGTTTGTATTCTTTCGAAGGCGAAAAAAACATGCAAAAAACAATCCAACTAGGATTATCTAACCCGGCGGATTACGTGTTAAAGCCACAACGCGAAGGTGGCGGGAACAACTTGTACGGAAAAGAACTGAAAGAAAAATTAGAGAACGATACGAAAGATTTACCGGCGTACATCTTGATGCAAAGAATATTTCCTCCCAGTCATCAAGTGACCATGTTGAGGAAAGGTTTAGCGCACGAAATCGAAAGCTTGAGCGAGTTGGGAATTTACGGTTCGTATTTGCGCAAAGGCGACGTGAATAGTAATACCGCACGAGTCATGAACGAACATGGCGGGAGCTTGTTGAGAACGAAAGCGGCTTCGAGCGACGAAGGTGGCGTTGCGGCTGGCTACGCCGTTTTAGATAGTCCGTATTTAGTGTAAATGATTTGTAAACGAAACTGAATGATATTATGTGCCATGCAAAAAACGTAAATGCAGGAAAAATTTTCTTCAATAATTCGTCCTCCCGTTGTTATTATGCCCATCGCGGGAGGCGGAACGGCAGACGTCTGGGGCGACGACGACGACAACGACGACGACGATAATAATATTGGAGAAGAAGAGAAAGCGAACAATAAGTTCAATCTTCTCCAGCAAGAGTCAGAGACTCGACGAGAGAGGTTTTTCAACGCCGGTTATCGAGACGGTTTAGACGTCGGGAGAACCGCCACGGTGCAAAAAGGATTCAACGAAGGATATAAAACTGGTTTCAAAGAAGGGTTCGAGTTTGGACGAGTCAGAGGCGCAATAAGATCGCTAAAGATATTCAACAGTGGAAAAACGACGAAAGATGATGATTCGTTAATATCAAAGCACGGGATAGTTGGATTGTCCAGCACAGAAGCGAGAAGGTTACTATTCGCACACAGGACGAAAAGCGAGGACGACGAAGAAGAAAATGTGGAGGTGCATCCAATGTTAACGCGTGAAGCTCTAGAGACGCTGAAGAAGCGATTGCTAGAGGAAGAAAATGTAAAGCTTTAGAATTAGAATATAGAATAGCACTTGTTTGTACAACACGTTTGTCATCAGAGTCGATGGTATAAAAACTTGTCTAAGCGTCTACCAAACGCGAAAGCGACTGTATCAAGTGTCGCAAGTTAGCTCGAGTGCTCGGGTCACCAGAGACGCTCGAAATGTCTCCGGATACTTTTTCTACGTGTTGCAAAGTCTTTGTCAAAGTCGAGATAGATTGTCTCAACATGTCTTGATTTTCCTCGGTTAAAATCGTTTGTCGCAACTCTCGAATATCTTGCACCGTAGCCGACGCATGTCCCGCTAATAGCTCGATCGTTTCCAATGTACCCTGGTCTTTGACACCTTGCATCATCGGTCGAAGCTCTCTGGCAATCAAAGCAGCTTCGGTTAATAACGGTTCTAAAACCTGCATCAAATCTTGAGCCCCATCCGTGACTTGAAACATCTTTCGAATTCCATCCTGTTGTTCCATCTCTTTCGCTAAGCGCGTGCAAATGCCAACTAAATCATCCATAGAAACCCCCGGTCTCCCTTCAATTCGTCCTCGATCGCACACGATAACACCTTCCCCTTCACACCCGGCATCTAACGGACCCCATTGCGCTTGCGGGATGGGTAATTTCGGGGTTTTATCAATAATAGTCTCTGCGATTAATCCTGACTGATTCGCATCAATCGTCGAATTTCTTGGAATCGGCACTTTCTTATCGTCCATTTCCACCAAAACCGTCACTTTATCCAAAGCTGGTTGCACAGATAACACCGTTCCCGCTTTCACGCCTCTGATTCTTACGTTCGTCCCGCATTGAATCCCACACGCGAGTGGGAATTCAATAAAGGCTTGGTAAGAGTTCTTCCTGGCGTTGTTAAAGATGCCGACAATCCATCCGGCGATCAAAGCACCCAACAGTGCCCCTCCAACGATGAACAAACCTACACCACCTTCCATAATTCGCGTTCTACCAAAGCCAAAATCTTGCAACGGCTTTGCCAATCTGTTCCATAAAGCCCCAAAAATCTTCATCGGCGGTCCGAGGAAGAGATTGAAAGCTGCATTCCCTTTAAAAATGTCGTTGTTGTTGTTGTTGTTGTTCTCGTCCGAAGCTGCGTACGCGGAGAAGTTATTCGTCGTCGCTCTCGTGACAACTTTCTTGCTAAACACGGAATTCGTGTAGGACCCGGTGCCCCACCAGTTCTTCTTGCCGTACCTTTGTGCTGCTGCTGTCTTCTTTCTTTCTTCTCTGTTGCTGGACGTTTGATCGTTCTCGTTACTACTGTTCAACGAATAATAATTAAGACTACTGCTGCTACTATTATCGTTGCGGACGCCAACGATGACCCCTGATCCTCTGCTCTTCGTAGTAGTATTATTATTTCTCCTTTGATGTTGTTGCTGCAACGCTTCTACCAGTTGTTGTTGTTGTTGTTGTTGTTGTTGTCGTCGTCCACTTTCTCTCTTTGAACGGGAGAAGGAGGAGAGAGATACGCAACGACGACGAAAGATTTTAGTACTAGTAGTATCATCACGTCTGGTGGAGAACACGCGCGTCCTCGTCGTTGCTCCTCGTCCTCCTCCTCTCAACGAAGAGGAGCACGAGGAGGATTCGGAGAACGACGACGATCGCATGCGAAGCGCGTGAGCGTTTAACAACGCTGTAAAGGCTGACATTTGGATTTTATGAGGGAAGATTCAAACGAAAAAGTACTTATTTTGATGGACAAACGAGCGGAAAACGAGCCCACGAAAGGGAAAATAATAAGTTTTTCTTTCTCTCGTCCGAATCATGACAACTACTACTTTATTCAAAACATATCTCCTCTCTCCTTAAAAAGTGCATTTGACGGTAAGTATTTTACCGCGACGTGTTCTTCGTGTCGTTCTTGTTGTCCCGAGGATGAATATGTTCGCTTCCCCGCTTTAATCTTTTTCGGCGGTCGCTGCGAATGTAACGTCGGCTTCTCGCCCCACTTTTCGTGGATTTTATCCAAGTTGACTTTTTGGTTCAACAAGTTGGAATCTAGGTTCGCCAAGTGAGAGGTATCTGGAATGCCGGCTAATCTTTTCATCATCGTAGACTTGAACAAAGTCGCCTGGAAGAGCGAATACGAGTTGCTCGTGATCCAGTAACAAAACACGCCTTGAGTAAAGTTCCACGTCATCGGCACTAAAGCTAAGGCTAATCCTCGGAGTGCCCACTTCATGGTCAGGCCTTGTTGATTGTTGTTCATACCTTCTACGGCACCTAACTCGACCGAGGCTAAAAATAAAGCGGACGTCAACAGAGGCATCATCATGGTTGGATCCGCGGCGGATAAATCGGTGAACCAAAACGCACCCCCGTCTTTGAAGGATCCAATCCCGTCCGCCATTCTCGAGATGGCAAAGTAGAAGGACACGAACAACGGTGCTGAAACTAACAAAGGTGCTAACGATTTCACCGGATGACACTCGTATTTTTTCCATATAGCCGTCACCTCGCTCAAATGTCTCTGCGCCGCCTCGGGGTCGTTTTGCGCTTGCGTTTGCTTCGCGCGTTCTTGAAGTCGCTCCATTTCCGGTCGCGCCAACTGCATCCGCGCCGTATTTCGCATTTGCATCACGGTAAATGGTAGTGTTAATGTTCTCATAACTACAGTCGCAGCGGCAATCGCTTGGTACCACTCTAATCCACTCACGAGATGAAAGTATTCCATGACGTACATCAAACCGGCGGTGGTGTACCACGACTCCCCCGCTATTTGCGCGACTTCGCCGACAAGTTCTGTTCCTGGAGGAAGAGTAGTATTGCTGCTAAGATCTGTTACTATTGATGACACAGAGTCTCCTCCTTCATCGCCACTACTATTACTACTCGTGCCGTCTTCGAGCTCATTCGTTGCCGAAGAAGAAGAAGAAGGACTTTCGTTCTTGTTGTTACTCCAAAACGCATATCCACGCACTTGACTCGTCAACAAGGAGGAGGATGTTCTCGTGCTGCCACTTCTATTCATAAATCTGTTTTTGTTATTAAAGCTACTGTTGTTGTGTTGTCGTCGTTGTACTATTCTCTGTCGTTGGTGTTGATATCGTCTGCTTACCTCTTCTCTCACCACTTCTTCGTTTATTGATGATGATGATGAGAAAAGACGACGCCGCATTTGGTCTCCTCCTCCTTCGCCTCCTCCTCCTCCGAAAGAAGAAGAAGAAGAAGAACTCGTCGTGCGACCACCACCATCGAAAGGGACAGCAGAAACGAGCGATCGAATGAACAACGAGTCTGTGATGATGTGACTACTCGATGATGATGATGATGTTGCTATTGCTGAGAGTGTTCGTCGAAGTCCTCCTCCCATGCTTCTTCTTCGTATACAAAACGACTTGAACTAGAACTACTGAGGACAGGAGGAGTCCTCTTTCTCTGTTTTCGTGCTTCCTTGCCTCTTCTCTCTCAAAATTTTTTGAGGAGCCGCTCTGTGACCTGAATTTCGAACACCACAACACCAAAAAATTCTTTCTTTCCGTTTGTGGCTTAAACACACGAACAATCTGCATTAGTTGGCCACGCGACTATATCACATATTATATTTATTGCGCGTGCTGCCTTTTCGCGTAACGTATTATATAATATATAGTATTATTCGAATTGCGCACGTCTCATACCACCGATAGTACAGAGAATTGATCTCGCTCGAAACGCGTGTCTACGACTCTCTTCTCTCTTCTTTCTCTCCGTCTTTGGGGCGTAATCATCATCCTCAAAAGGCCGCGTGTGGGTGTTTCCCCGACTCTTCGAGAATTTCTTTCTTTCTTTCTTTCCGATCGAGAGTAATACTTTAAAAGAAGAAGAAGAAAAGGAGAACAAACATGTCGCCGACGAAGAAGCCGTACAACGACATCGAGTCCGGCAGCTCTGGTGATGGAACGAAACCGTTGTTAACCGCGGGAAAATCAGGTCCAGAGTCGCAATACGGCACCAATAAGTCGGACACCGGAAGCGATTCTGGCGAGGAGAATAATAACAATATGAGTAGTATGACGACGAACGATCAGTATTACATGGGTGTGGACAGAGAGACTCTGTTCAACACTCCCGAGGACGGTTTAACCGAACTCGAAGCGGAGAGACGCTTGCAGTTGTTCGGTTTGAACGAACTCTCCAGGAAAGAAGAAAACGTCTGGGTGAAACTGGCTTTGGAATTTGTCCAGCCGATGCCGTTGATGATTTGGGCCGCGATTCTTATCGAAAGTTTAGAAGCGTACGTGCACAGTTCGCCCGACGACGTGGTCGACGTCCTTGTGCTGGTTGTTTTGCAGTTACTGAACGTTTTGGTCGGCTTTATCGAGGAGTTAAAGGCTGGTGATTCCATCGCAGCTCTGAGAGATTCGTTGAAACCAGAAGCGATCGTTAAGAGAGAAAATAAAATATACACCATCAACGCGACTTTGTTAGTCCCGGGGGATGTGATCGCGTTAGGTGCCGGTGGAGCTATTCCAGCTGACTGCAAATTACGAGAAGGTAAACCGATTCAAGTCGACCAAGCCGCTTTGACCGGGGAAAGTTTACCGGTGGCTATGTTTGAAGGCTCCGAAGCGAAGATGGGGTCAACGGTCACGCGCGGTGAAATCGAAGCTACGGTTACCGCGACCGGGTCGCAAACGTTCTTCGGTAAAACTGCGGATTTAGTCCAAGGTGTAGACGAGCTCGGGCACTTTGAAAAAGTGTTGAGAGAAATCATGTACATCTTGGTTGCGTTGGGCGTGTTTATTTGCGCATTGGTGTTTATTTACTTGAACATGATCGGTGTCGATTTCTGGCAAACGCTCGCGTTCAACGTCGTTCTTTTAGTCGCTTCGATTCCAATCGCGTTGAGAGTAGTCTGTACGACGACGTTGGCGTTGGGATGCCATGAACTAGCCGCGGAGAAGGCAATCGTAGCTCGCCTTTCCTCCGTGGAAGAACTCGCGGGTATGACCATCTTGTGCTCGGACAAGACTGGAACTTTGACGTTGAACAAGATGATGCTGCAAGAGTATTTGCCAACGTTCGTGCCGGATGTTACGAGAGAAGAAGTGTTGAAATTGGCCGCTTTGGCGGCGAAATGGTGGGAGCCGGCGAAGGATGCGTTGGATACTTTGGTGTTGAACTCGGTCGATCGCGTCGAGTTGGACCCGTACGAGCACACCGATTACGTTCCGTTTGATCCAATCATCAAGAGAACCGAAGCGACTGTGAAGAATGAAACCACCGGTGAGAAGTTTGTCGTCACTAAAGGTGCTCCTCACGTGCTTTTGGAGATGAGTGTAAACAAAGATAAAATCGGTAAAGAAGTTGAAGAAAAAGTATTAGAGCTCGCGCACAGAGGTATTCGATCCTTGGCCGTTGCAAGAACGAAAAATGGCGACATCACTGAACGGAAATTTGAATTCATCGGTATTCTTACCTTTTTGGACCCGCCTCGTCCGGATACCAAACATACCATCGATTGCGCGAATGACTTTGGTGTCACGGTGAAAATGATCACTGGAGATCACCGTGCGATTGCGGTTGAGACGTGCCGCACGTTAGGTATGGGAACGAATGTTTTAGGTGCTGAGAAGCTTCCTTTGCTTACGGCTCAGGATCTCGAGGCGTCGACGACGTTGGGCAGAGACTACGGGGAGATGTGCCGCCAAGCAGATGGTTTCGCCCAAGTCTTCCCGGAGCACAAATATCTCATCGTTGAGGCGTTACGTCAACAAGGTTACTTGGTTGGCATGACTGGTGATGGTGTGAACGATGCGCCGGCGTTAAAACGGTCTGATGTCGGTATCGCCGTTCAAGGGGCGACTTCTGCAGCGCAAGCTGCCGCCGATATTGTCTTGACGCAACCGGGTTTGAGCACTATCGTCACCGCCATCGTGACCTCAAGGAAGATCTTCCAGAGAATGAAGAACTTTGTGATTTACCGCGTCGCGTGTACTGAACAGCTGTTGTTCTTCTTTTTCATCTCGTGCATCTTCTATCATCCGAACGAGTACAACGCGGATTGGCCGTCGTACTTTGCGATCCCAGTTATCGCTTTGGTTACCATCACCATCTTGAATGACGGCACCATTATTTCGGTCGCGTACGATCACGTCGATGCTTCCATAAAGCCAGAGAAGTGGGATCTGAATATTTTATATATTGTCTCTTCCGCTATTGGCATGGTTGCTTTGATTGGTTCGATCGTATTGTTGGAGTTATCATTGGATTCGCAATCGCCGGATGGCCTGTGGCGATCCATGGGATTACCAGTCATGACATACGGAGAGATCCAAACGCTCATGTACTTGAAAATCTCGCTTTCGGATTACTTCTCCGTGTTCAACTCGAGAACGAAAGGTTGGATGTGGTCGAGAATGCCGTCGATCGTTTTAGTTGGCGCGTTTATTCTCGCTACTACGTGTTCTACGTTTTTGGCCGTCTATTGGCCATTCGGAAATGGGATGCAAGGCATCGAGTGGGATTTAGCCGTGTACTGTTGGTTGTACGTAATCATGTGGGCATTTATTCAAGATGCCGCTAAGGTTGTGACATACAAGGTGTTGCAATCTATTGGATGGGTTGAGTCCGTCAAGGTGATTGATGAGAAGGCTTTGAAGAGAGGGAGAGATGCAGTTCTCGGCGCGCTATAAGGGAAAGAATGGATGGACAATTCATATATTACCATATTTATTCATCATGCATAGTAGAATTAGAGGGAGAGAGGATATTGTTATACAATTATTATTTATAAACCGTGTCATCAGCTTATTTTCTATTACAAATCTAATTTTGTTGTTCTTGCGCAGCTTTCTTCGGCGTGGCCACTTTTCTTACTTCTTCGCCTGGTTTCAACTCGACCGTACTCCCTCGCACACGCACGTGACATCGAAAGTAACTACAAGAAGGTTGAATCATACACGCTGCAGAACTTGCCGCGGGTGCATCCGCGCCAACAACGTACAATGCATGATAAAACGCCGCGAAGAACTGAAGGATATCGTCCCCGTCTGCGCCGGCCGATATGAAGTTGTCTGGATCTTCGTTTGAAGGAGCCACGATTGCTTTCGCTCCGGCATCTAACAAAGCTTCCAGCAAGTCTGCGCCAATAGAAGCTTGACTGACGATAATTTTATCCTTCCACATGCCAATAAGTTTACTCGCCGTGTAATCTGACAAATACTCCAGAGGAATAGTTCTTTTGAAGAGATACGCGCCAAGTTGCCCGTCGTTGGAATCTGCCTGCAAGTGCTTTCCTATGAACGTGTGCAAAACACCTTCCACCTCGACTGAAGGTACAGAGGAACACATTTCATACAGAGAGGTGAACTTTTGCGATTGCTTTGATGGATATTTCGCACACTCTATGAACAAATTTGCCACAGCTGAAGGCTCTGCTATGGCCGTAATATCGTGTTGCCAACGCAACACGATGCCCTCCAAATCTGAAACGCAGTTCAAGTGAATGACACCTGCGTTTGCGCCAATCCTTCTAAACTGCGCGTTGAGATTCTCAATTGCTACGTTGGTATCGTCCAAAAGTTCTTCCTCTCCTCCCGTCTTGTTTCTGTTACTACCGCTACTACCGTTTCTGCTTCTAATAGTATTATTGTCCTCCGCGTGGGCGTGACTGTTATCGTTGTTGTTACTTTTCTTACTCGTGGCTCCGTTTTTCCCAAAAGAGAATCCGGTATTATCAGGATTGTAACTCGAAGATGTATCAATACGAGCGAATGGAATGGACCGCAAAGCGCAAAACTCTTCCACGATATCAGTTTTCGCAGCGAATTCGTTCTCGTATCTCTGCGCCTCGATGACTAAAACTCCTTTCTTAGAGCCGAGTCCAGTAGCGATCACAGCTGCTATTTCTTCGTCCAAAGCGTCCGGCTGCAACAACTGACACAGTTCCCCGAATCGCTCGTTTTCAGATTTCACGTACTCATCCGTTGCTTCTCTCAGTCGCTTCAGCGCTTGCTTATCGATTTCGTCTAAATCTATATCACACCTCGAATCGACAGGGTTGAAACGGAAGTATTTCGTCTCTGGAATCAAAGGTAAAAGCGTTCCCAACGCCTCATCTACTCTCTCTACATTACAAGAGGATTCGAGCATAACTTCAGAAGCGTCGATTAGTCTGTGGAAAGATGAAGCATCTTTTCGTTTAACCCGCGGAACCTCTCCAGTTCCGACGGAAACCACGCACTCAATCTGTCGGTCTGGCCACAAGCGTCTCGCCTCCATGATGCCCATCATCGCTGGGTTGTTACAGGTGACGGCGCCGTCTTGCCATTTCTCATCACCTAACGAAAAATCGGCTAAATAATACGGGGCAGCGCTCGAAGCCCTCAAACAGTGCCACATCAAGTGTTTGCAGGAACCTGGCATCGCATATCTCCCATGGTTTTCATCCTCGGCGGTTTCCGGGTACTGGTAGTTTCGGAAGATGTATGGAGACGAAGGATATTTAGACACGATGGTACCGACAACGAAAACTTTTGGACCGCCTCTTAAAGACGATTCGATGAATGACTCTTGTTTACCGTCCATTTCAGATTCTTGTTGGAGTAAACTTTCGAACACGTTCGCGTCGTGCTTCGAACCGTGCACCGCGACTCTCCATTTCTGCTGCCCGTCCCGATATAAGTTATCGAACCGGTCTTTCCACGAAGTCTCTCCATCTTGTCTATCTTTCGGCTTTGAGAATATTCTGGTTCCTAATTCTGTGTAGATTTCATCGCATCGTTTTAAGTCGTGTTTCCGAACTCCCACAGCGCATGCCTTGTGTTTCAGAAGAAAAGTTAGTCACAGTTTTCCAAAAAGGACTCGTCGGTGAAAAGAACAGAACAGGAACGGACGAAAAGGAAGAAAAATACAAAAATAGAAAACCAAGAAAAAAATGTATTTTCATCAAACGCGCGTGTACGCGCGATATTTTGCCTAATTTAGCATCACTTACCAGTATACCTCCCGTACTCGTACCGCAGATCAAGTCAAATAGCTCATGAATTGGTTTACCCGTGCCCTCCTGAGACCGATTGCAAAATTGTCAGAATGGTTTCATACAGCGGTGCTTTGACCGAAAACGTGATGATGATAAAGAAAAATTATTCGTACCTCGATACGTTGTAACATTTGCACCGTTGAAATACCGCGCATGCCTCCTCCATCCATACACAAGATTCTCACGCCTTTACAAACAATCGGACGCCGATTGATAGCTTGTCTGACGATTTCATTCTCACCGAAAATAGCCAAAGCTCGAGTTGCATATTTTTTAATTAATTCTGTATTTTCATTTTCTGGGAAGCTCAGGGCTAATTCTGCAAGCAAACTCCGTATGCCTCTCATCTTTAACATTGCGCGTCTATTAATTGATTCAAAGCCCAAATTTCCCAGGGCTAGTAGTCCAGAAGATTTTAATTCGGAATTATCGCTCTAAAAAAATAAATAAAATTTCAAATTATTTTCGGGGAAGTCATATTTATAGAAGAACTGTACCTTAATTATATCGATGAGTAAATTAATTAATGTTTCATCGTAAATACTCTGTTTTTTTGGTGGGGAAAAGATAGATTTGGTTAGAATATACGTTCACAAAGTAATTAATTAAAAACAAAAATTTAAAAAATGAATAAAAAATGCACACCTTTGACAATTTTCCCGAAGAAAATGCTAGGGATGCCAGAATATTACAACCGCATATTTGAACGGCAGAATTAGAATCCTGTTGATGTGAATAGGGAAAGAAAGAATTAAAAGTTAATTTTTGTTCCTTCAATAAAAGTAGTACTTTTCCTCAAAAGTGAAGGTGAAAAGGAGAGGAAACGATGAGGAGCAATGAAGAGAAGAAACCACGACTTACCGCCATCAAACTTTGTATTCTTTGCGATACTTTTGAATCGATGAGTTTTTGCGCGATATCGGGAAGTTGACTTGTAGCGGCGATGATGTGCGTCGCTTCGCGAATGACGTTCACGTCCGAAGTCAAGAGCATCGTGAGCATTTGCTGCAGAGCGCCTTCCGTGGCGCCAATTTCGACACAGTTCGAGGGATCTTCTTGCGCAATCTTCGCCAAAGCGGTGGCGATAAGCAAATGTTGACAACTCGAGTGTCTGAACACGAGAGTAAAAAAAGCCGAAAACGCTTTGCCTTTCTGCGCAGCTTTCCCCGAAATCGCCTGGGGAATGTAACTCGACGTCGTGTCTCCGATTTGCACGTCCACGTCGGTTAAGTCGTCGTTCGCGCTTACAACGACGTTTACTAAGGACAAACACCTCAAAGATTTACAGTGATGCATTTCCGGTAAATACTCAACTGGATTGCCGTATAAATGAAACGTGTGCACTTTCGACAACGCTTTCATATCCATCACCGGTTTCGTCAGTTTGTTTCCTTTTAAAGAAATCACTCGGAGCATTTTGTTCTCTCTTAAATCCGTTCGTATTTTCGTCAGTTGGTTGTTGTCGCAGTGCAACTCTCTCAGACTTTTCAAGTTTACTAGACTCGGTAAATCGATCAGTTTATTTTCGTTCAGCTTCAACACTTCCAAGCGAGGGAAGAACTGGGTGATTTCCACCGGCAACTCTGTCAACTGCGCGTTGGAGAGATCGATCGAAACGACGTTCTTGAACCTTTCTCGAATGTCGCCTAATATTCTAACCACACCTTCGCCTAAAACTAACTCCTCGATGGAATCTAAATCGCACCCTTTCAACAGAGAATACAATCCTTCACACAGCGTCGTCGTTCCCGTGTTGTTCTGTCTCGTCAAGCGAAAGACTTTTGGCGTCGGTTTATACGGTTCAATCGTCAATCGAACTTTCACTTTGACGACGTCGTAACCGCCTTGTAAGCACAACAATTGCGCTTTCACCACGTCTCCTTGTTCTTTAAACGGTAAGCTCATCTGCCCGTCGGCTATTTTGTCCAAAATCTCCTCGTGGTCTCGGTCTGAATTATATTCCACGTTCACTTCGTGGGATTGTATCTTTACTTCTTTCGAATGTTGTTGTTGTTGTTGTTGTTGTTTAGTAGGTTGTTTATCAGTCGTCGTCGTCGTGATGACTTCTTCTTCTTCTCTGTATCCGAACGATAAGTTGAATACATCCGGCGTTCGGCCCATGGTGAGAGAGCGAAACATGTTTGTGCGACCGAGGAAAAAGAGTGTTTATTATATTAGTAGTATACTCTTTTGGTGTTCGTTGGTTCTTTGGAAATGAAGGCAACCAACCAACTTTTTTTTGGATGAAGGAAAATAATAGAGGCGCAAAAAAAGGAGGGGAACAGATTTCTTCTTCTTTTCAGCCAAAAAAAAAACTTCACTGCGACGAAAAAAATAACACAATATAAACATGATGATGATTATGAGAAGAGATAGAAGTTATTACAACCAACACGTTTTGTAGAAGAGAAGAGAAAGGGCGGAGAAGAAGAAGATATATTTGACTTTTAACTTCTTTAACTTCTTCTTGTATACATCTACACGTGAGAAAGATGTCCTCCTATCGCGCGTTGAAATCCAAACGAGGAGGAGGTAAAGGCAGAAAAAATGAAACAACAACGACCACAACAAAGAAGTTAGAGGACAAGACTATCGTGAAGATACTCCAAATCATCGCGCACCGATTGCGAGTGAACGAAGAAGTGACGAGTACGAGTGGTACGAGTGGTAAAAACAATGCGTTGTTCAAGCACCACGCGGAAGTGTTGCACGGAGATACCGATGCTTCGTACACTTGGAAACGGAAAGCTTTGGAACTCGTAGATGAAGAAGAAGAAGAAGAAGAAAAAGATGAAGATGAATACACGCAAAGAGAGAGAAGAAGGGGGGGAAAAGAGCACGCGAAGCTCTTGCTGGAAGGATTAGATTTGTTAACGGATTGTCTGCTGACGACAAAGTTATACGAGCAGTTCATCACGGCCATAGAGTCCACGGACCACAGAAAAAGTCAGATATATATAGTGACCGTCCTGTTGAAACAGTTTGTGCCGAAAGAACGTTTTGACGTTTTGAAAGAGATTTGCGAGTTTGTCCACTCGACGACGTGTGGATTCAACGCTAAAACCGGGAGTGTATTCGTTAAGGATAAAACTGCGTTGCGATCTATGGCGAGCGCTATTGGGCCGAGAATATTAAAGCCATCGCGAGAGAAGCGCGCGACGTCCCGGACGCGAGAAGAAGACGAGGCATTTTTGGTCGTTTCTTTAATGGAACTCATCTTCGTAGACTATTATTCAATCATCACGGATGCCGAAAACGAGAACCAACCAGTTTTTATAGAGAACACGCGGAGTGAGAAGTTCGGGAACAATATATATTTTGATACTTCTGTGAGAGCGTCCTCGTATGCGGAAATGTATCTCAACAGCGTAGGGATGATGAACAGACGGGATCCCCAAGTGAGGAAGAATCGAACGGATTATGATTTCAACAACAACCACAGAAATAACAACGAGGATGATATTGAAGTCGACGATGACGACGACGACAACAACCGCGACTCGTTTTCGTTTCGTCGCGAGTACTATAGTAGTAACAAGAACGATTTTAAAAGCAGTAGAAAATTTGAAATCTATTCCGACGATGGAGAGTACGACGAGGACGACATCCGGGAAGGTTTGATCGACGACAGCAGCTTGCCCTCATGGATGAACGAAGCAATAGCGGACAGGAAAGGTGGAAAACACAGGCGCGCTGCTTTTGGTATATCTCCACCGTCCGAGTTTGAAGTGGAAGGTGACGACGAGAGCGAAGACATCGACGATGCGCTGCCGCCTTGGATGAATGAACGAGGCCTTTCTGCTTACGCATCTCTTTCTCCAACCCCACGGTGGATTAAAGAAATAGTCGCTACTGGCGGAAAATGGGATTTGAACTCAGCGTTTGGGAACTACGATGAAAGAAATAGTGCGTTTGGTGAAAGTCTAAAGCGCGAATTTGATCCAAGTCGATTCGATAAAATATACGACGACGAGGAAGCGGAACGATGCGACTCTGAAGCCGAGGATTGGGAGAAGCACCGAGCAAAGCAACAGCGCAAACAACCCATTCAGAAAGATTCTAACGAACTTAGCAGTAGTGAAAACGAAGAGGAATATGTTATCGACCATTCTTTTGTGTCGGAAGAAGAAGAAGAAGAATTGACGGAGAGAAAGGTTCGTCGAAGGGGTACGAGGCGAGAAAAGGAAAGAGTTCAAAAGGATGCACTGATAGATACCGATTTATTACTTGCAACAGATACTAAGGAAGATGAAGAAGAGTACGAGTACACAGACGGTGAAAGCTTTGAAGATGACGACGACGATGCCGACGATACTGCTCAAAAAGTTGAAGCGTTACCGCCACCGGAAAACTTTGAGCCTTCCAAGTCTCGTCGTCGACGACGTAAACGTAAAGATATAACTCTGAAAAGAGAAGGTGAAGTAGTAACGACAATTACCGCACCACAACTTCCGCCGCGTGAGGATATTACTAAAGGGAATGAGCTCAAAATCTACGAAGATGTTGATGTCGAGGAAGCTTCAGACGACGACGACGATGATTACGACGACGAAGAAGGTTCGATTTGGGAAGACGCTAGTCAAGAAGATGAAGAGTATGACGACGACGACATATACGAATTGCCTGATCAGAACAGACATGATGCGGAAGAAATACCTACTAATACAATTGAAAGTGGTGAGATGAGCGTCTCTGCGCCAATTTCGGCCATTGTGGTACCGACTGCGGCACCAATTTTGGATGCGACGGGTAGGAGGATGGTAAAATCACCTAAATCGGGAACTGCCGCGTCTGTGCCAGCAATCGCTCGATTACGAATTGCATCATCCAAAAATCGAAAGTTGAAGTCTCAAAGAAAAATGAAAGGAGTTGAAGTATCCGCTGTGGCGGAAGCTATTCGACGGAGAGCAACGAAAACGTCGACGACGCAGGATTCTATCGAGAAAGAAGCTCCTCGAGAATTGGATGCGCAACAACAAAAGTCGGCTCAGAAGGTGCCACTTTCGCCTTCGAGAAAAGAATCACCGATAAAAACACCCATTAAAGTAGCAGCAATGGGTGAGGTTGGCGTCGTTGTGACGCCAAAATCGAATAAGAGTGTGAAAGTGATAGAGGATGAGCGACCGTCTTCAGTTGAGGCTAAAATTGAAGCGAATAAAGAGGATGGTACAGAGGTGACAACACCGCTTCGAATAGATCCCAACACTACGATGACATCGCCGAAAGAGGGATTGCGAAGCGAAGTGCACGGAGAAAGAGATTTTTCACCACGAGCCGAGCTGTTCTCGTCGCTACCAACTTCTCCTACCGACGCTACAATTACAACTCTTGACGAAGCTGTGCGTAGCGAACAAGTTGGCGGTGCGCAAGACATGGACAGTAGCGGTTCCGAAGGCTTTTACGACGCCCTGGAAAAAAGTCTCTCCCCAAGAAGTAAGAAAAGTGGACCATTGATTGATGCTTCGATATTACCGACCGAGCTTGAGTCGTCCCAGTATTCTAGCGATGTTCCGTTATCGAAAGAAACCGAAGAAGCTTTGATACAAATGGCGAGAAGCGGGAAATTGACTGAACTCTTGAGAGATCTCCACGAAATCAAAGATGACGATGACGACGATGATGCTTTGATCGCAGACGGTGTAGAAGGTAAATCGAAAGAAAAGTTCTCATTACAGTCTTTCCAGGCAGATATCGAGACTATTTTGAAGGGTAAACTCGCGAGAGCAATCCAAGGAAAAGCCGAGAAGATGCGCCGAAAGAACTTGAAGAAAGGAGATATTGCGGAATTATTACTTGTTGGATTAGACAAGTCCGGTAGCGCCGAAGAAGAGGAAATGAAAACAGGAGGCTTTTCCAAAAGTTCAAATCTGCATAAGAACTTGGTCGGAGAAGGTGTTCACGATATCGAAGCTGAAATGATACTATCTCCCGTTGCTTCTCCGAGAGAGCAAAAGACCATTGGCGGGGAAGAAATCAAAAAAATGCAAGACAAGCTGAGATTGGAGGAAACTTTATCGCCAGCAGATGGCGATTCTGGTATAAATAAAGCAAAGCAAAGTGGTATTAGCGCGACACCGCCTCCGGCTCCTTCGCCTCCGCCGCGGAAGTTTTCATCTGTTCCCCCTCCTCCGCCCCCTCCTCCGCCGAGAAAATCGCCTCTAAAAGAAGCAAAAACGCCCCCATCTGGACCTGCACCTCCACCTCCTGCTCCTCCTCCACCGCCGCCTCTACCCCCTCCACCCGGAGGAGCACCGGTAAAGAAGCCAGAAAAAAGTGGTGCAGCGCCTCCTCCGCCTCCGCCTCCTCCTCCGCCGGGAATGGGTGGCGGGAAGAAATCATCATCAGCGCTAGCTCCTCCTCCACCTCCTCCACCAGCACCGCCAGGCTTCAAGAAAGCAGAAAAAGGATCGGCGCCTCCACCTCCGCCGCCCCCTCCAGGTGGAGCGAAACCGCTACAAAAAGTACCAAAAGCGGCTCTGCCCCCCCCTCCTCCCCCAGCACCGCCTGGTTTCGTTCAAGCGAATTCGAAAGGAGCACCACCACCTCCGCCTGCCGGTCCAAAAATTCCCGCACCTCCGATACCACCTGGAATGTCCATCGCCGCTGTCGCGGCTGCGGCAAAGTTTGCAAAAATTGCTCGCAAGAAAGTCAAAATGCTCCACTGGGAAAAGTTGCAAGCCATTGAAGGAACGATTTGGGAAAATGCGAATACAGACGATGCCATCTCGAAGCTGAATATTGAAGAGTTGGAGACATTATTTGCGTTACAAGATGCTGTTCCGATGAAAAAAGCGAGCAGCGCAAAGCCAAAGTCTGTTTCGTTGCTCGATGCAAAACGAGCTTTGAACATCTCCATTCAATTAGCTGGAGTGCGAATGCCATTTGCATCAATTAAGCAATGCTTCATTGACATGAATAGCCCGAAAAAATTGACATTGGAGAATTTGCTGACGCTCGTAACGGCAGTTCCGGATCGGAAAGAAATTGAAAAAATTACCAAATACAATGGGGAGTTGGAAGAACTTGGAACGTCTGAGCAATACTTTCTGCAAGTGATGGGGATCAAGCGCCTTGAACAACGAATTCAGTCCATGATTTTTAAAGAGCAAAGCTCAACCATGATAAATTCAATAGCGCAAGATATCAATCTCGTGAAACGTGCGGGCGATGATTTGAAAAACTCCAAAACGATGGTGAAGCTATTGGAAGGTATTCTCGCGGTGGGTAACCATTTGAATGTTGGATCCCGCAGTGGTTCGGCAGTCGGCTTCAGACTTGAAGTGCTCTTAAAATTGGCTGATGTAAAAGCGATTGACAAGAAAACATCGCTTCTGCACTTTGTGTATCGAGAAATGCGCAAAACGGTGCCAGGAATCGAAGATTTGAACAAAGAATTGGAATCGGTAACAGCGGCGGCGACTCTTTACTTGGACGGAACGTTCGACATGTTAAAGCAAGTTAAAAGTGGGATGACTTTGATCGCTCAGGAACTTGATTATGCATCTAAGCACCTAGAAGGAGATGGTGGTGATATGTTCCAAAAGTACGTCGATAATATGGAACCGTTTGTTTCTGAAACCGAAGATAAAGTGAACGAAGTCGACAGTTTGGTTCGGGACGCGCACGACTTGTTGAAGAAGACGAGCGAGTTCTTTGGCGAACCATTTAAAGCAGAAAATTCTGCGCGATTATTTGGAATCGTCAAGAACTTTTTACAAGTCTTTGAGAAGATGAGAGCAGACGTAAAGGCGAGCGAGGCTGAAGAAAAGAGAAAGGTGCGCATGGAAGAGTTTATGAATAATAAAAAGCAGAAATTCGGAGACGGGAAGAAAAAACAAGCACCCGTCCGCGAATTAGATGCAAGAGATGCAATGCTGAGTGAGCTGAGGAGCAAAACGAAGCTCGTGGCTCCTATAAAAGTCGGTGGTGTTGGAAAGAAAGATACGAGTCTCTCTCCGCGAAAACAACCGCGGTCGCCGAAGAAAAAACAAGCTTCAGACGGATCGGACTCTCATCACCTGGTTCCACACTCTCGCGCGAGCCTCGCAGATAGACTCGGAAGGCATAAAAAGAAGCAAAGCAAAAATCCAGCTGCATCTGATGTGCCTTTGCCACCACTTCCTCCGCGTGTTGAAACAAAGGTGTCAGTCGTGCTCCCTCCACCACCTCCTCCTCCACCGGCACCAATCGGTTTTGTTCAGGCAAATACAAAAGCTGCGCCTCCGCCCCCACCACCGGTTGGTCATTTTTTTGATATTCCATCTTCCTCATCGCAACCATCGAGTGCTTCAGCTTCATCCGAAATGGCTAAAGTCGTGTTGCCCCCAGCACCACCTCCACCGCCTCCTCCTCCAGGCTTTCAACAAGCAACAAAGGGGCATGCAACGTCGGCGCCTCCTCCACCTCCTCCTCCTCCTCCGCCAGGTGGATTTTTTACTTAGATTAGCTACTAGCCAAACAAAGTGAACATTGGCATTATGTATTTTTAAAGCACGCGCGTGTATATATTTATTTACAAAAGTTTAGTAGCAGCAGTAGTAGTCTATTCATCCATATCTGCTATCTCTAATGCAAAATCGTCGCGAACGACGCTCTTTGCGTTTTTATCCGTAGCTAATTTCCCGAACACTTCGCCAAACTGTTTCATATAAACTTCCTCCTCGTCTTGCGTGATGCATTCTATATCCGACGTCGCGTGCGCGACGCAAAGTAGAGCGTATCCCTCGTCTCTCATTTCTTTCGAAACACCCAATGCTTCGATTTGTTCTAAACTTCCTTTCGTCACTTTCACCGCGCACTTTGTGCAACATCCCATTCTACACGCATTCGGCAACTCCCATCCTTGCTGCTCGGCTTCAAATAAAATATACCTACCTTCCGGAACGTCCAACTCCAAGACTTCTCCCGTTTCGTGATCGGTAATTTTCACGTTCCTTATAGGTGCGTCTACTTCGCTCGAGCCTTTGTTTTGCCACGCAACGTTTTCCACGTTGATTAAAGTATCATAGTCACCCGCTCCTGCTTTGCGAGAGGCGACGTTAAAGTCATCCTCCATGAACAAATCCACCGTCCCGTCTTTGTTGACGTATTTCTTCTTCCACTCCTCCGTGGTTAAATTCGCGATGGACTTCCTCGCCTTGACCGCTTCTTCGATGGCTTCTCTCGAGTCGAAACTCTTTTCTTTGATATTCTTCCCGTCTTCTTGTAAAGACATGGCGATGGGCCCCATGGAAACGCCAGCTTTTTCCAACATCTTTTCCGCTTTTGAGAAGAGATTTTCTTCTTTGTCGTTCTCGTCGTCGTTCTTAGCGGCGCGAGTGATTACGTGCGCGTTTCTTTTCCTCCTCGTTGTTGTTGTTGTTCTGCTTCTTCTTTGATATTGATAACGTTGATGTTGTTGGAGATTTTGGAAGCGACTGGATGTAGCACTCGTCGTCGTCGTCGTCGTCGTCGTGGCGGAAGGTTTCACAA
>Ga0206124_10001154_pt1 | contig 21248 bp, 29 predicted proteins | sample Helgoland_Spring_3_FD_148671 | JGI IMG/M metagenome (GOLD analysis project Ga0206124, IMG submission 148671) | Pelagic subsurface seawater microbial communities from Kabeltonne, Helgoland, North Sea - Helgoland_Spring_Bloom_20160321_2 | ecosystem: Environmental > Aquatic > Marine > Epipelagic ... | reverse complement strand
GCCCATTACTATCTGATGCGAATGGAAATTTATCAATTACACCACCGGTGGTAGGAAAACCACCTGATGTATATCCAGAAGCTGACGACGATTGACCTGCTCCGATGGCACCTCGAGCAAGTGTTAAGTCGCCTACATCCGTTGCATTACCATCTGACGCAAATGGAAATTTATCAACAACATTAGAATAAGGTGGAGCAGATCCACCTGAAGTGTATCCACTCGCAGTCGAGGATTGACCTGCACCCCCCTTTCTTGCTAGCGTTAAGTCACCAACATCAGTCGCGTTAGCATCAGAACTGAATGGAAATTTGTCAATTGTATTCACAATTGTGGGACCGTAACCACCTGAAGTGTATCCACTCGCAGTCGAGGATTGACCTGCTACATCACCTCTTGCTAGGGTCAGATCTCCAACATCAGATGCATTGCCATCAGAAGCAAATGCAAATTTATCAATAGTATTCAAGGTCGGTTCACCACCTGACGTATATCCAGATGTTGATCCTCCGATACCACCACCGCCACCACCGCCACCACCAGCTGATCTGTTTAATGTGTTGGCAGGGTGTAGTTTGTATTCATGAACCTGTACAATGTCACCAGCTGCCAGTGCTTCAATACCTTTGATGTGTGTCGAGTTGGCTGTCCAGTCAATACTTCTTGACAGAGCAAAACCGTTTAGATAAACTTGTAGTAAGTTATTGTTAGATGTTACAGGTACTTCTACTGATGTCTCTCCACCAGATGCTACAAAGATACTTGTATTGACGGTCATGTCACTGGCAGTAGCATTTGCATTGATGTATGTTATTGCATTAGCACTTGGCCAGTAAGTAGATAACTCACTAGTTAAGTTTGCTACCTGAAGTCGGTCATTGATGAGACCAACAAGAGCTGTATTCGAACTCAATGCTACCGATTTAGTAACATATGTTGTATCAGCATTGGCAATCTGAATTCTATCATTGATCAGGTTGATTAATGCGTTATTGGATGTTAAATGTACAGACTTAGTAACGTAAGTTGTTGCAGCGTTGGCAACCTGTAGCCTGTCATCAAAAAGATTTGTCGTTACTGTGTTTTGTGCAAACGTCGAATACAGATATGTGTTCTGAACAAATCCAGTAATGTTACCACCAACGGTAATACTGTTTGCAATGGTAACATCACCACCCGAACTAATGAATATCGCATTAGCTGGGGACGAAGTATTAGCATTGACCGTTGATACTAAGTCTGCTGAAAATCTAGCTCTAGTTACCATAGTTAGTTACCTTAAACTTGTTGTCCTACTGGCCGTGTACGTGCGACTGTCAAATCACCAACATCAGCTCCATTAGTATCAGAACTAAAAGGAAATTTTTCTATAACATTCAAATATGGATGTCGACCTCCACTTATATAACCAGAAACTGTTGATGATTGACCAGCACCTCCAAAACGTGGCTGAGTTGAATCTCCTACATCAGATGAACCGGCATCCGAACTGAAAGGAAACTTTTGTATCACATTATTCACACCACTGCTTGGATGATCACCACCTGTCATATAACCATGTGTTGAGGATGACTGGCCAGCTCCTTCAATACCTGCAAAAGCTAGATCACCAACATCCGTTGCATTGCCATCAGATGCAAAAGCAAATTTATCTATGTCGTTACAGGATCCATTGTTTCCCCCTGCACGATAACCATGTGTTGTCGATGACTGACCTGATGATTGGCATGTTGGCGCTATTAGATCACCAACATCTGTTGCATTACCATCTGACGCAAATGGAAATTTATCAATAATGTTGACAGTGGCATTCGATGGATTTCGACCACCAGATGTGTAACCATTATCTTCAGAACTTGCTCCACCATGGATACCATTTCTAGCTACAGTTAGGTCACCAACGTCTGTAGCATTACCATCTGATGCGAATGGAAATTTGTCTATAACATTTGATTTACCTGATGATGGGTTCGAACCACCAGCAGTGTATCCACTAGATGTAGAGCTCGATCCAGCAGCTGCGCTTCGACCCTCTGTCAAATCACCAACATCTGTTGCATTAGTGTCTGAACTAAATGGAAATTTGTCAACAACGTTTGATTGCGTATACGGTGGGCTGTAATAACCACCAGACGTGTATCCTGAAGTAGATCCCTGGAAACTATATCCACCACCGCCACCAGCTGATCTATTCTGCGTGTTTGCATTGTGGTTCTTATATTCTTCTACGAGGAGAACATCTCCAGCTGCAAGCACTGGATCAATGCCTCCTATATGAACATTGTTAGCTGCAACATAGTCAGTATCTTCAGTTAAGAGTACACCATTCAAATAAACAAGCATGTAGTTTGTATTAGTGTAAGGTATAGCGACTCTATTCTCTCCACCAGATGCAATATAAATGCTACTGTTTACTGATTTTGTTGAACCAGTTACAACTGTATCCGTATACGCAATTACGTTTGCACTTGGCCAATAAGTACCTAATGTTGTAGATACGTTAGCAGCCTGGATTCTGTCGTTGATTAAGTTGATTAACGAGTTATTGGATGTAAGTTGAACTGATTTAGTTGCAAACTTAACATCAGCATTAGCAACTTGATATCTATCATTGATTAGATTGATTAACGAGTTGTTGGACGTTAGTGCAGTGGACTTGGTAACATATAGTACATCAGCATTAGCGACTTGCAAATAGTCAGCATTGAGTGACGTTATTGCTGTGTTCTGAGCAAATGCAGCTTGCAGTGTTGTGTTGGTAACGTAACCAACAACACCGCTTGTTACCGTAAGACTACCAGATAGCGATATGTCACCGCCTGAGTCTATTACGACCGTGTTTGAAGCTGCCGATGTATTGGCATTTAATATGGTAGCTAGACTACCACCTCTTCTTGCTTTAGTTGCCATAGTTAGTTACCTTAAACTTTAGTTACCTTAAACTTGTTGTCCTGCCAGCATAAACCGTGCAACGGTTAAATTACCGACAGCTGTCGCGTTAGCATCAGAACTGAATGGAAATTTATCTATTTCACTGCGGTTACCATAAGGTGGATTTGAATAGCCACCAGAATAATATCCATTAGTAGTCGATGACTGGCCAGCACCTTGATACCTTGTACAGCTCAAATCACCAACATCAGTCGCGTTAGCATCAGAACTGAATGGAAATTTGTCAATTGTGTTCACCATTGGAGGAGAACCACTAGGAGAACCACCAGACGAATAACCACTAGTGTCCGATGATTGACCAACGACAAGAAATCTCGCTAGGGTCAAATCACCAACATCAGTTGCATTTCCATCCGATGCAAATGGAAATTTGTCTATAACATTGCTGGATGGAGGTGCAGAACCACCTGACGAATATCCATTAGTAGACGATGATTGACCAGCCATCGCATATCTACAAACAGTCAAATCACCAATATCTGATGCATTGGAATCTGAGCTGAATGGAAATTTTTGAATACAATTTACATAACCTCCGCCTGCGGGACTACTACCACCAGATACATAACCATTATCAGACGATGATTGACCAGCTGTCTCCCTTGCTGGTAATACTAAATCACCTACATCAGTAGCATTTGAATCAGAGCTGAATGGAAATTTGTCTATAATGTTAGAGTATGGACTGGTTGGAGGCGCGATACCACCAGACGAATATCCATTTTCAGACGATGATTGACCAGATGCGCCCGCTCTTGCAACAGTCAAATCCCCAACATCAGTTGCATTAGAATCTGAGCTGAATGGAAATTTATCAATAATGTTGACTACTCCAAAGGAAGGTACACATCTACCACCAGATGAATATCCAGACGTAGATCCTTGGAAGCCACCTCCACCGCCACCACCAGATGACCTATTGACTAAGTTGGCCGTGTGTTGTTTGTATTCGGTTACCGTCAAAACGTCAGCTGCTGCTAGTGCGAGCATGTTACCAATATGGGTATTGTTGGCAGATGTATAGTCTTCTCCAGGAGTCAAACGTACACCGTTCAGCTTGACCGAAAGGTAATTAGTATTCGAATAAGGTATAGCTACTTCTGTCTCACCACCAGTAGCAATAAAGATACTGGTATTGGTTTGCATTGAAGTGCCACCACCAGCACTACCTACGTAAGCAATGATGTTAGCACTTGGCCAGTAGCTAACAAGATCCGAAGCAAGGTTAGCAGGTTGGTACCTATCATTGATCAGATTGATCAATGCGTTGTTTGATGTTAAGTGAACAGCCTTTGTTACATATGAAACACTAGCGTTTGCTACCTGTTCCCTGTCATTAATTAGATTGACTAAAGAGTTGTTAGATGTTAATGAAACAGACTTGGTTAAGTAAGTCGTTGCTGCATTAGCTACCTGTAACCTGTCTGTTGCAAGTGAGGCTGTGGCAGTGTTCTGTGCAAAGGTTGCTTGTAAGTAGGTATTACTAACGTAGCCAACTAGATGACCTGATAGTGACAGGTCATTGGCAGTTGTTATATTACCACTTGACGATACAACAATTGTATTTGATGGAGCTGAAGTATTAGCGTTAATTGTTGACGCTAAATCCGCTCCTGATCTTGCTCTAGTTGCCATAATTGGTTACCTAACTTTTCTTGGCCAGTGCTTGCGCACCAAAGAATGCTGCTACGATACCAGCAACAGATACAAAGTATGTTGCTGCCATATCCCCTAGTATTTCACTTGCTTGTATGTGATTTGTTGCTTCAGCTATAATAACTGCAAATGGATAAAGAAGCATTCCAAGTAGAGCAAACCATGCCATCTTACGCATAGCGTCCTCTTTCTTGTCTTCATTTTCCATGCGAATTTTTTCATGCTCTAATTCCATAATCTTCTCCGAGGCTGCTATCTCTTCATCGCTAACAATACCATCACCATCAGCATCGTACTTGGCATATTTTGAATCGTCTGAAAGTTTTTTAGCCATTACCGTTCCTTTCCTTCTGATTTATTTATATCATCTGAATTATTCACCATGGTGTTTTTTCGGTAATAAACAATAACTTCATTCATTTGTTGCACGTATCTTCTTATCTCTTGAAGATTGTAACTCATTAGTTCATAATCAGCTATCGACATAGCAGTGAAGACTAGTGCATCCGACTCTTCAACTATGTCCTCCAAGAATCTATCTAAGTATGTATAACCCTCAGGCCAGTCTGGATGTTCCCTACCAAGGCCACACGTACCATCTTCATTAACCGGTGTCTCATTTGTTTCTTCGTCTCGGACACAACGGTTAGGTATACGCCTATCGCTGACAACATACCATTTGGGTTCTTTCATATCAATAGCTCTTGGTAAAGGTGGTTGAGCTATCTCTATTGGAATTTCTACTGTTTGTATTTCAACTTCGACAGGAGGTCTAACAAATAATGAGCAACCACTAATCATCAAGGCTATCAAGGGCAGCGCTATCAGCTTCCAACGCATCGAATACCTCCTTGGTGTTAGTGTTAAAACGAGTTTCTATTTGGCCAGGCCTGGCTGACGCTAATTTAGTTAAATTGTGACGACGAAAGATATCAAGATATCTGTTCATCTCTACTTCAATTTCTTGGGATCTTTGTGTTTGAACACGCAATGCATTTGTTTGAGTTTCAAGATTTTGCTGGAGCGAGGCAATGGTTTGCTTTTGTTGCTGATCGGCCAAATCTTGAGCTGCTATAACTCTTCGTTGACCTTCTATCTCGTTTTGAAGATTCTGGATATAGATATAGCCAGCACCACCACCAGCGCATGCTAAAAGTATAACAAATAGTGCAATCTTGAGTCCCATGCTCTATTTATCATTGAAAGCTGGGTGTCCTTCAAAATACATCTGAATCATAACATGAATGGCGGTATCACACGCAATCAATATTAAACAGAATACTACAAATAATGGAATGCCGCCATACATGAATTATACTTCTTATTTTAGGTTTTTCCATGTCATTGCGCCAAAGAACATTTCGTCCTCTGACATTTGCCCCCAAGGTACTGAACGCTCAGGATCTGGGTTTGCAGGATTCATTGCTGAATTATCAAAAGCACCATCTACAGTGATGGTTGTTCCTGTAGGAATAAACTTAGGTTCTTCCCATGTATAAGCAAGTTGCCAATCATAATCGTAGTTAGCAACATTGATTAAATCTTCTTGTGTACCATCAGGATAATATGCTACAGCCTTCATACTCTTACCTCTCCAGTGCATATGAGGCAAGAAAGTATGTAGTTCAATATCATTTCTGACATTAATGCTTTGTGTTTGTACAAAGTTAGGATCGCCTGGAGGAATGTTAGTCCATTCATCAGGGAAGATACAAGCACACATACCGGTCATTCTTTCTTCAGGTACTTCGCCTTCTGGGTAAAACCAAACACCGAGTTTAGAATGATCTACTGCTGCGGTTCCATTTGTAGTATAGTGTAGTTGCAGTTGTAGGCTTGACCCTGTTTTGAGTAATCCGCCAGTGTTCTCAGGAAAAACTGTAGCAGTCCCACCTGGAACATAAGCAGCCAAATCTACTTGATCTGAGTCCCTGCCAGATTGATTACCAAGAAAGCCTTGAAAACTAGGTCTTGAATCAGGCGCCACTAATTGATTTAGCGTATGGTGTAGTACAGTTCTATCACCGGGCAACCATTCACTCGCTTGTACCCAGCGATCTTCCTCTAAGGGAATATCTACTGTCACGTAACGATATGGAATCATACCAGTGGCAGGTATTTCTTGTGCAGGTAGATCTATAATTAGATCAGGCTCTCGATTTAGTTCTAAAGCTCCAGTCCATTTTGTGGTCGGAGCCTCATATAGTGCGAGAGGATCTTCTGCTAATGCTAGTGTTGGCAATACTGTTAAAAGTGCCAGCCATTTATTCATTGTAGTCTCCTAAAGAATGTATTCTAGTGGTGCAGTATCCACCTCTACCAAGATTTCATTTCTACGAAACCAAGGTATTGAAAAAGGTGAATTATATGCAGCTATGATTGGTTTACTTACGGGTGAAACATTTACTTCTTCTAACTTTTCATATAACTTGTTACGTGCTTTTAGTGCATTTTTCTCAGTCCATCTACCAGAGAATCGTATCACAGCTGTAATTTTTCCAGGTGATGCTTGTCGTAAGTAAACATCTGGGTTTGTGGGCTGTGGTACAGTATCCCAAGTATATTTTCCTGGAACAACGAATGATATAGTCCATCCTTGTTCCGTGTTTACGCTTTGCACGGGAGCAGTCATTGCTATCTCTGCTCCTTGAGGTTCTGCTACTTGTACAGGTGCAGTCATACTAATTTCTGTACCACCATCATTTTCTCCAGTGATGTATCTAAACAATCGTCTGAAGCCAATGTTAGAAGCCTCGTCTCTTGAATGGTCTCCTTCAACTAATGTTTCAACAACAATATAGTCGGCGTATTCTCTATATTCAATATCATCATATTCACCTATCATTTCATATTTTGGTTCTTCAAGACCAAAAGCTAGTGAAGGCAATAGTAGTATTACGCTTAATAATTTATTCATAATCTGCAGGCGCTCCATTCGCTATCCATTGTATAAGTTTTTGTTGTTCGTCTACAGTTAAGTTCATATCATTCGTAAACTCTCCTATAGTTGGATCCAATTGTCCAGGAGGCATACGTAATGTCAACAACGCTTCGTTTATTGCAGGACCAAATGCTTGAACAATGGCGTGACCAGTCATTGCCCAAGGTCCTATACCACCATACCTATGACAGGTAACACAATTGTCAATAAGTATTGGTGCTATATCATTAGTATAGGAAGGCTCACCCCAATCTGTTTCTATGGGCTCACCGTCTGCAAGCACTGTTCTATAACCAACTTCCATCGTACCAGTATCAATATAAACAACTTCATTAAGTTGTGTCATACCGAATGCTTTGGAAACAATTTTTGCATCATCCATCAACATAGCAACTCTACTATCGGTAGCATTTTGCTCAACATCCCTTCCTTCTCCTGTAGGATTCAAAAGGAAAAACTTGAAGTCAGGTTTAGCATTTACAGTTGAGAAAAATCTCTGCTTTGCTTCAGCATCACTTTGAGAAGATGCAGTCATAACAGCTATTTGGTCGTAATTACTATAATAACTTGCCTTATGATAAACTCCATCAGTATCAATAAGACCAAAGTCTTGTGCAACAACTTGTGTACAAAACAAGATTGTTAGTATCCATAGTTTATTCATCATTCAAAACCTCTTCGGCGTATTTGCCTAACAAATCAATTTGTTCGTCTGTTAAGGCTGCTGCCATACCAAACATAATAGCACTTTGGTCGCCTCTATAAACACTATCCCTATAATCGGTAAGTGCTTCTATAACGTATTCGCTTGTTAGTTTGTTTAGTGAGGGGAAGCCTGGCTTCCCCTCACCTTTGTTACCATGACATGAAGCACATACTCTCCAATTTGTTTCAATACTACTAAAATCAGTCTCTTGTGCTACTACAACTTGAGACAAAAGTCCCATCAATAAAATAATTCTAATCATCACTTGATGCAATTCTCCTTTGTTCACTTTCAGTTCTGTTTGCTAAAATCTTTTCATATCCTTCATCATCCAAATGTGTTACAGCAATCCAAGCGTGTGACATCTCATCACCCGTTCTACTGCCATCCACTACCCACATATCAGGATCAGGATTGTTAAGATTATCGACAGTATTGTCATACCACTGCTTGATTACTAATACAGCACCTGTTGGAACAAGAGGTGCTACATCTTCTGCGTATATATGACTGTGATGCCATGTTGCTGACCAATTTGAAATCTGACTTATAGATTCTGTACGTCCTGTCTCAGGATAATAAATCTCTAAACTAGCTGCGTTCATACGCAAATGACCGTGTGGTTGAAAACTATCAATACGGACAGGATGGTCAAAGCTATGAAAGCCTTGAGTCATTGCATAGCCATGAGGAGGAATAATAAGATGCCCGTTCTCATAACCTTCTCTCAAAGCATACAAACGAAGGTCTTGATTATACACATCGTTTATTTCTGCATAATCTTCATCATGGAACCAAAGACCAATCTCTACAACATTGTCTTTAATCATACCACCTTCAGCAGTTGCACCCACACCACCTGGAAACATATGAATATCCCAGCGTACTTGTGAATTAGCAGGCATGGTTCGGCAAACACCCTCTGGCATTAACTCACCCCACTTGCCCATAGCGTATTCAGTCAATTGGCCGTAAGGTACAAGTTCACCTTCTTCGTCAAAAACATATACGTCAGAGTTAGCGTGATGTACTACTGCTGCTGCATCACCTCTTGGCTTTACTTGAACAGCTTTGATACATCTGCTTTCAGTAAGTCCAGGATCTACAAACTCTTTACTCCACAGGTCATTACCTTTGGCAGGAATATCATATGCCTGTGAAGCAACAATAAGGTCTGGTTGTCCGAACATTGCAGCGAAACGCCAATCATCTGGATCAGGCATCTCAGGAAGTTGAGGTACAATATCAAGATTACCATAAGGTGAACCTGCATTTACCCAATCAACGATTGTAGCAATTTGTTCATCAGACAATCTCCAGTCACCTTCAAGATCTTGGATACCTATATGCTGGTCGTAAGCATAAGGAGGCATTTCTCTATTTGCTACTCGCATTTGAATAAGAGGTGCCCATGGTCTAACTTGATCGTATGTCTCAAAACTCATTGGGCCAACGCCACCAGGACGGTGACACGTTACACAATTGTTGTTGATAATCTCAGCAACATCGTCTGTGTATGTTTGAGCTGTTGCCAGAACAGGCAACAACATTAGAAGTAGAAATTTCTTCATGATGTTTCTCCGTGGTTGTGAACAAAGAAATAGAACAGCTTTGTCTTCTATTTATAGAATACAACCACGGAGAAGAATAATCAACATGAATCTAACAACGATTAAGGTTTTATTAATTTTTTATTAATGTTTGTTAATATTTTAGGTATTTTTCTTTATGATATCCATTGCCAAATCTCTAATGGCATTTGTTTGCTCTCGCGTCAATTTTACTTCATCCCGATAAGCACCAAGTTGTTCGGCCAAACTGTCAGCTTTACCTTCAAGATTATCTATCTTGTCAGCTAAGTGAGGAAACTCTGTTCGCCACTTAGCTTCTTTTTTAGCAAGACGTATGTCATATTTGTTTGCCAGATACTCCATGAACCGATCCAGTTTGGTTTGAAACCACCTTCCCATACGTGTAGAAAGAAACCATTTACCAAACGCAGATCCAAAAATACCTGTCAACGCAGCTCTGACAAGTATCCAAAACATTACAGTTCTTCCCTAGGAACAATAGAGCTATAGCCAAACCAACATACAGCTTTCCATGCACACCACTTTTTCCAACCAGCTACATGATCTGCAGAAACATCCATAGCTTCTTTAAATACTTTGTCTGCTGCTGCTTTGGCATCTGCAACTACACATATATCTTGATTCTCACCCTGGGCGTCACGATACTGCCGGATGCACCAATACAGATAATCATGGACAACTCCAGCACGTGCCACATCAAACGGAGCAATGAACCACCATATACCTCGAGGCACCGATGCAAGATCTGTTTTGAATCCTTTGGGCACAGTAATCTTATTGTTCTTGTTAATCTTTGCACTCACATCTTTTAATGAGGCTGCTTCCTTTTCATTTAAGACATCGCAATCATAAGACAGCGACAGGTCTAGAATCCAAGTTCGGGGTGGCTGGAAGTCTGCGTCAAGCAATCTGTTGAATTTTGCCATTGTTAGTCTCCGAAGTATTTGTCTAACATTTCTAGTTTATCATCGTATTCGGCCATCTGTGCGAGCTCGCTCTCAATAGCTTCCATAATGTCTGGATGCTCTCCTATACCGACTGGGTTTTTTAAATAAACCTCAATATTAGCTCGGTGTTTCTGTATGTGGCCTTCAAAATGTGCTCTGCTTGCGTCAAGCAATTGATCTCTGATCTTCATCGTCCTACACTCGCTAAATACTCTAATCTAACCATCAATCTTTCAGCTCTGTTGGTTACCTGATTGTACCAACGGCTGTCTCTTCCTTCTTTTGCTGCTTCCAACCAATTGCTTTGTTCAATAGCAGCATTAAACTTTTTGAAACCAGACAGGCGAGGACGCCCCATATTAAACATCATGTTAACCAAGATCTCCTGTACTTCGGCCGGGAGCTTTCCAAAGTTCCGTTCTCCGTATAAAGTGTTACATTCGGATATGGCCGTTTCGAGATCTTCTTCGAAACATTCACGGACTCTTTCTTCGCTGACTTCTGTTCCAACTGGTTGTCCATGTTCGGGATCACTTTCTTTGATAAGGTGGCCGACTCCAAATGTGGGGTAGCCGAGATGGTCGTTATAGATTTCATACTCTACACCTTCATCATTTTTTAGTTGTTCGTATACTGCTTCTCTGTTCATTGTCACGTCTTTTTAACATCCTCTTCAAAAAAGCTGTAGCATCAATTGCTCTGCCTCTTGTTCTTGGTCTACCTTTATGTCGCCAGTGAACTGGATCATCACCAGTACCTGCAACTGCTGGACCTGTAGCCATAGCAGGAGCGTCCTCAAACAACTCATCAAATGTCAAATCCGTGCATTCAGCAAGATATGACATCTCTTCGTTTATACCCTCAATAATTTTATCTTCTGATGGTATTTGTTTTGTTTCTGATTCTTTGATTAAAAACAAAGCTCCTGCATATGTAGCTAGTTTACTATCAAGACCGACTTTGCTCAACGTTCTTTTTATATTGAAAACAAAACGATCAAGATACGTCATCGCTTTCTTTTCTTCATCTGTCTTAGCTTTCTTGAGGCGCTTACCTTTTTCATCAATAAGACCAAACTTAAAGGCATCAGTATCCTTGAAAGGAGTTGATATTCTCTTTATGATCTGATAAAGAACATATAAGTCTACTGCTTGTGAGGCCATTAGATAGTACCTAGTTTGGTTACAATATCCTGATGCGGTTTTATTTCTTCGCTCAGTATATTTATACCATCTATACCGCGTATGACTTTTGGCCACTGGCCAAGAAGTAACAAAAAAGGTTTCAGTAGATGAAGGTGTTCGTACAGTTTGAATGCTAACATACGAGTTAATGCTTCGGAATCAAAAACATTGTATAAGACGACCAGGTGATTTAAAATCAAACGCTCTTTTAAATCACCCTTCTCTTCGTATCGTCTAAACAATCTTTTCAGATATTTAATTCTATCAAGATCTTGTTGAAAGTCCAATATGTCTATACAATTTGGATCTTCATAAAATTTTGCAGCATACAATGAAAAGTTTTTTTCAGTCAAATTTTCAAACATCAATTACAACTCAGTTATTAGAATACTGACAGCGCAACCCTCTTAATCAAATTGTTTGCTGTAGCTACATACAAATAATTATCATCCCAGAAAATACTACCTTGTAGGCCACCCTGGCCAAGAACTGTTGTTGCGTTGTTGCTTCCCACAGTTGTTTTGCTAGCCAGTGTTACGTAACCTGCGTCCACTTTAGGACCATTGGTAGATGTAATATTTAGGTTAGCTGATACAACAGAGTTGGCACCATTGATTGTTGAATTTGCTGAAACGGTTAACGTACCAGAAACAGATGTATTGGCAGGAACAGAACCAAACAAATCATATAGGCTAATTTTCTTCGACACTGGTGTACCAGAAGGATCATCTACTACATAGAGAAGATCCTTCTGGCTTGGAGCTGTAAGAGCATTAAGCTCAGTTATTTTTCTGTCAGCCATAATGCTTATTTCCTATTATGCGTCAGGCAGCTGTACGTCATCATCTGCATCGCCAGCAATTGTAGACATAGCTACAAGTACTTCTGACTTCTGACGAACATTGCCATTAGCGTCCGTGTAACGATCGCCAATGCGTACCCAACCTGCATGGTGAGTGTTAGCAGTTGTTACACCCTGCTCAGCTACAGACACACCAAACACGTCATCTGCAACAATGTTAGTATCTGAATCAACAACGTATACAGGCTTTTCGCTTACTGTGTAACCTGCACCTGAAACAGAACCAACACTAATTTCAGTGTTAGAGACAATAGTCATTGATGTTTCATTGGTAATTACGTTAATAGCAGCATCTCCAGCGCCAGCAATGTTAATTACTTGACCACTAGAATAATTATTTGCAAAAAATGTACCGCTACCTGTAACAGTTAGTCCACTGAGGTCTACTGTACCAGGTGATGCGATATCGTCTTTATTTCCCCAGCTAGACATTTTTATTTACCTCTTTTCTTATGACCGTGCATACTTGATTTTAGAACCTTCAATTCTTCGATAGGCACTCTTTGTTCGATACCATGCTCAAATATTACATCGTACCAATCTATTTGTCCGTACTCATCCGGATCTGCGTGCATGGTAGTTACAGTTCTACCATCACCCCACTGCTCACTGTACACGTGAGTGGCACAGTTATGTGGATTCTCTAGACCAGAGTCAACTTTTGTTTCTTCCTTGGCTAGTTTGTCTGCCGCTGTTTCAATACCAGATATTCTTTTTGCTGCTCTTTTAGAAAAATTCATGGATATTCGATTATTAATATTTTTATTTTTATCTGATCTAGCAGCCTTAGCGTCTCGTTCAAAGTCTTTACCTGCTCTTGAATTACCACGAACTTCACCGGTTGCTTTCTTAATGTAAGAACCTAAAGTCTTCTTAGAGACTTCTTCAATCTCTTGGACTTCTTCTTTAACTTCTGGGTTAATTACTACTTTAGACTCTTTACCCATAGACTTTTTAATGGCTTTACGACGATTCTTCAAGTAGCTGTCTGACTTATCTACGTCACCATCGTTATCTATATCAGCATCAGCTTTGCCAACTGGATCCATCTTCTTTTCTGTTGTGTATCCGAAGGCACGATGCTGAGACACCTCCTTACCTTCTTTTGTTACGTTCTTGACAGCGTTAAGCAGGCTATCAGAGATTCCGAATTTACCGAACATTATATCTCTCCTTAAGATTTATATTCTATTTATCTTTTTTTATAGTTGGCTTACTTTTCTATAGATATTTCTTTCTTGACTTTTCGGTAAACCATCTTACCACTAGGTAAACGAACTTTTGCAAGTTTATAGTCTGCTTTACGAGTATGGATTACTTCTCTTCCATCATCATCTGTATCCTCATTAGCATTTTTCATCGTCCTGTGTAGTTTGGCTAGTTTATCTTTATCTGATTGTGAAATATTATCTCTCTTCGCTTTATCGGCCATCTGCTGAGACATATCCTGCTTCTTCTGCGCCTCGTTTAAGACACTATCTACATTATCTGTATCGTAATCTTCTTTAAGTTTATCAGCAAAATTAGCCAAATGCTGTGGAGACTTGCTGATAGCTACTCTCATCATTCTTTTCTGCACTGGCTTAACACTTGGATGATCATGCGTCTTTAGAATCTTATCAATATGTTTCTTAGATACTTTAGCCTTTTTACCACCTCTAAATGTTATAGGATGATTACCATCAACATCTTGAGCTTTACGTAGCTGCATAACAATATGCTTGTCTGGTTCATCAGCCCCACCGCGAACCTCTGCTATTTTCTTTTTCATATCTTCTTGTTCGTATCCATCCCAACAGGCTTCTACTTGTGTGTCAAGATAATCAGCCATACCGTCTAGTTTGTCTACGGCAATTGCTACTTTGTTAGTCCACCAAGTTGGAAGTTCGTCTTCCTCACCGAGTTTGTCGAGCTCGCCATTCATTTTTTGCAATGCTGCCATAGCAATCTTTACTTGATTCTTAGCAGACACAACATCCTCGTGGCCACCTTCAACGATTACTTTTGTTTCCTCTGCAACTCTCTTAGCAGTAGCAGTAGCAATAGCCATCTTCTTATCCATTGGCATGTCAGGGTTGTCACGTTCAATGGACTTTGCTATCTCTTCACGCTTCTTTAGTTCTGCTGGAGTAAGTTTCTTCTCGTCAAGAAAATCTAAGTTAAGCTCTTCTTTTATTGGCTTCCTTGGTCCTTCTTTTGTACCGTACATCAATGCATGATGAGTTGCTGTGTGACCAGCTTTTTTAATTTCATTATGACGACGTTGTGCATCACGAGCTGTAAATACAATCGCATGGCCGGCTTTGCCAGATTTGTCTTTGTGATAAATTTTAAGACCAGTAGGTTCAGCTTCATTAAGATCCTCAATGTCTTCATGCAATGCTTTGTGATGTTTTTTGTCAACATAAGGCATCATAGCTTTGTGTGTTGACTGATCCATAGCTTTCATGAACATATTGAGATCTTTCGTCTGACCTCTACGCATCATATCAGCTGCGCGCATCAACACGTTCTTTTCTTCACCTGTCTTGCGTTTAGCAAGAGCTTGCAGGCCTTTATGATCTCCTAACGCAGCTTCTTGAATGCTTTCTTCAAGAACCACACTTTTAATTATACTCTCTAATGATTTGTATGACATTTTATACTCCTACCAGGCCTTACATGACCAGTATCTTGCTTTATCTTTAGGACCAGGGTTATCGCAATTGTGTCTTGCTCTAAACGACTTTCTCCTAGCTGGTTGATCCTTTTTGATACTCATATTAGGATCACCAAACCGAACAATCTTTGCTTTACCATCCCCATCTGGGTCAACGTATACTGCAGACTTTTTTGGTCCGTCAGGAGTTCTAAAAGGCTTGCCAAGGCTTACCTTTTTACCATTATAGGTTGCTTCTGTAAACTCTCTAAATCTTTTCATTCGCCCGGTGTCTCTTCTTTATATTTATCTTTAAGTTTTTTAGTGCCCTCTTCACCTGCACCACCTTCTTCCTGCACAGATGGATAATAATCAAACGCACCTTCAAATTTGAATCCAAAATCTGAAGCTGTCATAAATCTCCCAATCCCAGCACCTTTTTCTATTTGCACTTCTTCTTTTGCAATGACGTTTCTGATAAACGAACCTTTGCGAACTAGATCTTTATTACCTGTTTTCTTTCCTTTGGCAACAAGAGCGTTACCATCTGTCTTGTCAAGTTTCTGGGCTGCACGAGCACCTAAATGTTTCCTGACCAAGTTTGTATACGAGCCTGGTTTCCCGGAACCCAGCTTCTTCATTTTTACTCCACCTATTGTTGGAGCTTCTTCTGGTACATATTCGTTTGCAAGATCTGTGTCGTGATTGAGTTTCTGTCCAGACTTCTGCTTTGCAATGAAAGCATTCACTCTTGCATAACCCCATTGCTGAGGAGTGGTACCAGGTCGATGGCCAGTCCGCCAAGCTGCAACACCTCTGTCATATACTTTCTTCAATGTTCCATACGAATAGCCTGACTTTGATGCTTTAGTTTTTAGAGCTTCCATAGACTTTTCTGTCAACTCAAACTCTTCTTTTCTATTAACTACACGTGTGTCTTGAGTACGAGCTCTATCAAGTATGGAATCATGTCTTCTTTTTGTTTGTTCCTTTTCTCTTCGTATCCTTTCTCTAGCTGCTTTTTCTGCTTCACCTTCACCAAACATATTCTTATACATTTTTGTATACTTGCTTGGTTTAGTTTTTGCAGTAGCATCACCTGGTGCAGGGTTATATGCTCTTGGATCGTCAGACGCCATCTTTGTTTGTCTTTTAAACTGAGCATCTCGTACAGCTTTTGTTACTTTCGATAAACCAGAATGATATCGAACAGGCTGTGTCCCTTCTCTGTCTTTTATATCTGGATCTTGACGAGTTTGTGTCTTTTCAAATAATACACTCACGTCGTCAATTATTTTTTCAATGCCTTCACTTCTAGTCTGCCTTGCCTGTCTAATGCGAGCAATTTCTTTTTTACGCATCATTGGAAGCATTCTTTTGGCGAGTCTGTCTATGACAGGACCTTTGTTAGCTACTAATCTATCCACAGTAATTTTTTCAGAAGGAGAAAGCGATGCATACTTACCGCCTTTATTACCTGCAAACTTCTTACGTAACAAATTTTTTGCAAGTTTGCGAGCTCGCATCTGCAATCTTTCTACAGGAGCCATTCTAAACTTTTTAATCTGACGAAGACGTTTCATTCTAGGCGCAAGACGTTTCATCTGCCTAGACTTCTTCATTCGTTGCTGAATAGTAAGAGGAGCTCGTTCTTCGAGTTCTTCAATATCTTCATCGAGCTCTTCTTCATTCATTGTATCGACAGCTTTCTTTAGCTCGGGGTCAGAAAAGTCAGCGCTATCAACTTTTTTCTCTTTTTTCTTTTTCTCTATCATTTTTTCTATCTCTTCCACGAGCATACCCTTTCTCAATTTGTTGTAGAGATCTGTCACATCTCTTTTCGAAAGTTTAGATGGAGTACCTGTTTGGAATAATTCCATATCGCCATTTGCAGCTGCCTGTCTTACCTTTGTAGCAGACATGCCAGAAACACCTTCAGCATCAGGATCCCTTTCACCTGCACTAACGATTTTTATTTTATCAAACGTATAATCTTTACCGTTATATTTTTGTAATAATTTGTTGTACTCAGGCACACGGTCAGAACCAGCTACAACAGTTACCTGCTTGTAGCCAGCATTCTGCAATTCTTTCATAAGTTCTATAATGGTTCGTGATGTAGACGGCTTGACAATATTGCCGAATGCTCTTTGAGCATATTTTATTTTATCACGATACTGGAGGGGATCTTTCTTGGGGTTTTGTGTGTGACTGAGATATATTTTCGGTTCGCCACCTTCTCTTTTAGCTACAGCAGCAACACGATTCACGAGCTTCTCGTGACCGATTGTTGGAGGGTTCATGCGACCCCAAGCTATAACTGCTTTCTTCATTGCGTGTTTTCCTTAGACTTAACGCATCATTTGTGTATATTTATAATATTATTTATCCCAGCCTTTCAAAACCTCTGGTGAAAAGTTAGCATAAGAGAATTCCATACGGTCAACGAGTTTGACAGCACCACCAGTCAATCTATCTATGGCTACAAAACCTTCTTGGTTTGTTGCTCTGATACCTTTCTTTGTTCTAAGAAATGTGCCTATAGATGATGTCCTATTGAGTTTATCGATAACCATCTGCTTAGCTTGAACAAGTAAGTTCATTAACTCGAATATTGATATGAGCTCTTCTGTATTCTGAAATACTTTCTTGAGTACATTATCTCTTTTAGCTGTCCAGGCCTGTTTTGTTTTCTCTTGTTTTTTAGAATCGATTTCCTTTTGATACCAGTCAGTGATGTACTGATATAAACCTTTAACATGAGCTCTTGGCTCAGGAAATGGCTCTTGTGCTCTTACAAATGTGTTGTTGTATGTCTTTATTTTTTGTTTGAGCTCCTCATCATCTCGAATGACTGCAAGAGCAGTACTTGGAATCTTTCGAAACATTTTTCCTGCAGCTGATAACATTTTTGTTATTTCATTTGTTTCTTCTTCAGTAAAGGTTGCGTTACCAGATACGTCTCTATAAGTTGCATCGTCCATCCACACCGTTCTCGTTTGCTTCATTTTAGAAGCAATTCCTTTGCCGAACGATCCCTTCATTTGTCGTAACGTACGTCCAGTATATGTTGTATGCCAGACAACTCCGATCTGGCTCCTTTGTATAATCCTAGCAAGCTGACTATTAACAGGTACGGCGTACACAATAGTATTAGGCTGAAATGTAATATATTTTTCACCAGAGATATTAGAGACTTTAAGATCACTTTTAGTGAACATGAGATCTCCTTGATACATGCCTTTCCTGATTCCCAGCTTAGAAAATTCCCGTAATGCAATCTTAAATTTGTTCGCAAGATCACCAGAGAGGCTTGCATCGATATCTTTTTCACTTTTAAATAGTTGAGGATTCGCATTAAACACACCCTTTTTAGCTACAAAAAATTTACCATCAGAAGGATCGACACCAGCAAAGATAGCTGGAGCTCCATCCCATTTTACCGTCATGTTGACTCTCTCTTTTGCTCGGCCAGCTAACATATCTCTCAAAGATTGTAGAGAGGTTATAGCAAGACGAGCTCCTTCAACACCATCATTGAAGATCATATCTTCCAAGTGTTCCATATGAGCGTTCTTTTGTTCAGTTAAGAAGGATGAAAATTTCATATGTCTTTTGTTGTTCCTCTTCTCAATGCATAAGGAGCTACCATATATCTAGCACTACCAACACCGAAGTTACTTCTGTCGCCTTTTCTGACAAAAAACATGCATCTGTAGTCTGCAGCGGGAAGTGTACCAGAAGACATATCATGTGAAGATTTTAAGATATAGTATTGACCTGACTTTTGTAGGTTCATTATTCCCTGACAAAGCATATTGACATGCTGCCGGCCATTTGGTTTCGTGTAATCAATTCCATAGACAGCTGCTTTTTTTATCCTATCATCTTTCAACGGCCTCATAAAAGATTGACCTGTTTGAAACTGACCTTTTGTAAGTGCTTTTGTATCCTCAATGAACTTCTTGATTTCTGGATGTCCAGGAAACAATTTGTCCAATTCTGTCAGCCCACCGTACTGTTGATAGGCTTTAGCAGTAGTACCATCCTTATGGGATATCCAAGCCACTTCTTGACCTGATGCATCAACAAAATGAAAGTCGGATTTCGGTGTACCGGGTGTAGAGATAATATCAGCTGCTTCAATAATTTCCTTTCCTACTTTAACTTTTATGAATGGCTTCTTTTCTTTTTCCAAGATAGCCATTAATTTACCTCTTACATCACTCAGTGCTCTGTCTTCAGCAACAGTTCCACCACCCGCTCCCTTACCACCAAATTCACCAGACTTGCCAAGAGCAGTAAGTTTTAAAGGAACTCCTCTCGTAGTCCTAAATGATGCAGCAGACAATCTTCTCTGATTACCAGTTCTCAGCAGCTCATGCAAACTTAGAACAAACTCAACACTGTTGTCTGCATCTATCTTAACTGTAGATCCATCTGTCAAATAGAAATCTTCTTTTTTTTCTATTTTATCAAGCATCGTTTGGGCACGTGCTGGCCTGTCTCTCAGATTGGATGCTGATAAACCTGTATAGACTTTGGACATTTGATGTTTCCGTGATCAATAGAGTGTCCTATATTTATAATTTATAATTTAAAGGCCAAGTATCCTCGCTATATTATTTTTATCCGACGAAAGCTCTTTGCCAGAACGTAGGTGTTCTTCACATTGCTCAAAATAGAACGCTGCATCTTCTTCACCACGTTCGGCCAACATCTCTTTCGCATACTTAAAAAAATTAACTGTGGACATATTGCCACCATCTTGCATAGTAGCAGGTTTCCATTTTCCTTTACGTTGATTCATAGTATATCAATCTCCTTCAACTTTTTGAACTTTCTAAGTCGCTTACTGAAGCTCAAGGGTTTTTTGAACCATGTGATGTCATCCTGATCTTTCTTAATGTAACCTTTGAGCTTGTCAGCCTCGTTCAATAGGTAGATGTGACCAGGATAATCCCAGTCGGTCACCTCCCGAATAATTTCTTTGATATCGCTCATTGCATTGCTGCCAAACTGTATTCGACGAACAAATCACAAAGCTCGTCGTAACTCAAACCTGACGTTACTGCATTCTGATCATACTCAAGCCAATCACGAGCTTTATCTATATCAGCATAAAACTCATCCATAAGACACGCTTTTACAATATTTGTACAGTGATTTGACATATCAATCTCCTAAGTTGTATATACCATTATTATTAACAAAGACCCAACCCTGTTCCTCACTAGCGAAAGATCTCAAAAGTCTGTTGTTCTGCCACAAGCCAATTACTTGACCTGGATCATAACTCCACACGGATCTGTCGCATTCAATAAATGCTTTCTTGACAGCATCCTCATCCTTACGCTCATCAAACGAAACGTCTTTGCAGACTCTATTCCTATCATCCATTACAAGCACTCGTATCATAGTCCTATCTCCTCTCGACGAATATCGTCGTACATATGAGCATAGCGCTCACCCCACTTAGCAACGAAATCGCGATAAGTGAGAAGATGAAGAGCATCCTCAGTCATTTCAATATGTAAATCGCTCATGCTTCCCATTATATTTTCCCCCTGTATCCAAGTTCTCTCATTGCATCGACAGGAGAGGTATCCCCTGCTAATTTCAAATACGTTTCCACGCTAACATTCTTTGTCAAGAAATTGACCCAGGCCTTCCAGGGCTTGTAAGGACCATATTTGAATCTTGCGATGAATGATGGCTTGACCTTGCCGATCCATGAAGGATGACAGTTGGGGTGGACTTCGTTCATTTT
>Ga0206124_10001149_pt1 | contig 21309 bp, 18 predicted proteins | sample Helgoland_Spring_3_FD_148671 | JGI IMG/M metagenome (GOLD analysis project Ga0206124, IMG submission 148671) | Pelagic subsurface seawater microbial communities from Kabeltonne, Helgoland, North Sea - Helgoland_Spring_Bloom_20160321_2 | ecosystem: Environmental > Aquatic > Marine > Epipelagic ... | reverse complement strand
CATGGGCTGGAATTTGAACACCAACGATGCAGCAGATGCAATCGGCGGAGCTCAATTCGCAAGCAATAGCACCCACGCATACACGGCTTGTTTGAGTGACGATTGCTACACGGTGGACATGTGGGATTGGAATGCCAACGGATGGAACGGCGGTTGGATGGAAGTGTGGATGGACAGCACGCTGATCACCACCGCAACCCTCGAAGAAGGATTCGCGGGTACGATGCAATTGGGAATCGGGACTGACTGCTCCGAATCAGATGGCGGAGGGGCTCCTTTCGATTTCTGGGACCCTATTGCTTTTGCACCTTACCCGAACCCTACGGAAGATTACGTCAACGTCAATGGTGACGGATTCGATCAGCACTTACCGGTTAATGTTGACATCAAAGATGTGCTCGGTAGAATCATTTGGAGCAAGCAAATTGTTCCCAATGACAATCCAGCGAACTGGATCATTCCTGTTGACCAGTGGGAGGCTGGAATGTACTTTGTCATCGGAAGCCAGGGGAATCGTTCCGCCAAAGCGCCGTTTGTCGTAAAGTAAGACTAAGTTCATTTCGGCAAGCCCTACTCCCAGAGCTTGCTCTTTAATCGGCTCCTTTAATGGGGCCGATTTATTTTGGCTGCTATTTTGTAATTGCTGCGGTTGGCATCGTTTCGTGACGTCATTTCAGCCAAAAATCCTGCTAAAAAGAACTGCAGCCCCATGACCATGCCCGTGAGCGAAATGTAAAAGGCAGAGATTTCAGTGATGTTCCGCGTGGGGTTTTGGTCCAAAATGGAAATGACTTTTCCCATGGCAATCCATCCAAAACCGCAAGCGCTAATGATGAACATCATTGCGCCCAAGGCACCAAAAATGTGCATCGGCTTGCGACCAAATCGCGACATGAACCCAATGGTCAACAGATCAAGGAACCCATTCATGAACCGTTCCAAACCAAACTTAGTCGAACCGTATTTTCGTGCTTGGTGCTGGACGACTTGCTCACCAATCCTCTCGAACCCAGCGCTTTTGGCCAAAATGGGGATGTACCGGTGCATTTCTCCTTGTACCTCTATCGACTTGACGACCTCCAAACGGTACGCTTTCAAACCGCAATTAAAATCATTGAGTTTAATGCCGCTGACCAACCGGGTTGCTGCATTGTAAAGTCGAGTGGGAATGGTTTTGCTCAGCGGGTCGTGCCGTTTCTTCTTCCAACCGCTCACCAAATCGTATCCTTCTTCCTTGATTTTGCGCTCCAATTCAGGAATCTCTTCTGGAGAATCTTGAAGGTCAGCATCCATTGTTATCACAACCTTGCCTTTTGCAGCTTCGAAGCCCACCTGCAATCCTGCACTCTTCCCGTAATTTCGGGCGAGCTTCAAACCTACGACGCGCGCTGGATCCTTTTCCGCTAATTCCTGAATGACCTGCCACGAATCATCGCGGCTACCGTCGTCGATAAAAATGACCTCGTAACTTCGCTCGCGCAGCACATCGTCAATCCACCGCTTTAACTCAGGAATGCTCTCAGCTTCATTGAAGAGTGGAATGACCAAACTCAGATCGGTAGTGTTTTCGCTCATTGCAAACGTTTTACGGCAATACTGATGATTTGTTTCAACGAATGGTATTCGCCGTATCTCGTTTCAGAGTTGCTCCAACAATCGCGGCGATGACGCCCCAAAAGAGCAGACCAAAAAGAGAGCCTACTGTTTTCCCCATGGCACCAGACCACCACGTTACGCTCGCCCTTGTCTCCTCTTGGAGCTCTTTGGGAAGCTCCATCAAACCCGACAAATCAGCCTCCACTTTTGCCATGGTGAATTCAGCGATATTTCCGGCCAATTCAGGGTCCACCAATGAAAAAAGAATCAGCTCAAAAACCAAAACCAACAGTGAGGAAACACAAGCTGCAATCCATGCGATTCGGAACGCGCCCTTGAAAGACAATCCCCCTTCCCGTTTCCGTTCACCGACGCAAGCAATGCACATGCCTGCAATCACGAACACCATCGATCCAATCGCAACGGTTGTGCTCATGTACGCGGCAACCCCGAGTAGGTAAGCAATTAATTTCATAACAACCACAAGAGCGCCTGCAGCTGCTCCTTGATTCACTGCCCCTTGATTCAATTTCATAGCCGCAAGGTAGTACAAGCTAAAATTTCTATGGTATCTTCGCATGGGGCAAGTCTCTTACGACCAGCTCCCGTCGACTCCCCCAGGACCGGAAGGTAGCAAGGGTAGACGGTCGTAGCGGTGCGATAGGAACCGCTTGCCCCACCTTTTTTCATCGGATAAGAGCCCCCAGCAATGAAAGCCACCACCATCCGACCCATTCAAAAAATCTTAGTAGCGAATCGAGGTGAAATTGCCTTGCGCGTCATGAAAACTGCGCGTGAAATGGGCATAAAAACCGTGGCCGTTTACTCTGATGCAGACAAGCAGGCCGTTTTTGCCCGATACGCAGACGAAGCGATCCACATCGGTCCCGCTCCTTCCTCCGAAAGCTATCTGATTGGGGCCAATATTATCAAGGCTGCCCAATCCGTGGGAGCCGATGCCATTCATCCCGGATATGGATTTTTATCCGAGAATGCTGGCTTTTCAGATGCTGTCCGTGATGCAGGCCTCACCTTCATTGGACCACAAGCCAAGGCCATTGAGACCATGGGGTCCAAACTCGCCGCCAAAGAAACCGTGAAGCCTTTTGGGGTTCCACTTGTTCCTGGAACGGATCACCCCATCGAAAATATTGCTGAGGCGCAAGAGGTTGCCGAAAAAATCGGATTCCCTCTGCTGATCAAAGCCAGTGCCGGCGGAGGCGGAAAAGGCATGCGCGTGGTCAATCAAATGGAGGACCTTCCGAACGCTTTCGAACGTGCCGTCTCAGAGGCGGTGAATTCGTTTGGAGACGGCTCGGTCTTTATCGAGCGTTTTGTCACCTCTCCACGGCATATTGAGATCCAAATCTTAGCGGACGTACATGGCAATTGCGTTCATCTTTTTGAGCGCGAGTGCAGTATTCAGCGGCGGCATCAAAAAGTCATTGAAGAAGCTCCTTCGGCAGTCCTTACTCCGGAATTGCGAGAAGAAATGGGACAATGTGCCATCCAAGTTGCGAAGAGTTGCGATTACGAAGGAGCCGGCACCGTGGAATTCTTGCTCGATGATCAACATCGCTTTTATTTCCTCGAAATGAACACCCGACTGCAAGTAGAACACCCCGTAACCGAATGCATTACCAATGTGGACTTGGTTCGGGAGCAAATCCGCATTGCAGAGGGACATCGCCTTTCCTTCGAACAAGCGGACCTCAAAATCCGCGGCCACGCCATCGAAGTTCGCGTTTATGCCGAGGATGCGCGAGCAGGATTCTTGCCTACAACGGGAACCTTGCAGCGCTATTCTCCACCCACGGGACCTGGCATTCGCATCGACGATGGAGTCGAAGAGGGCCAAGAAATCCCCATTCATTATGATCCGATGTTGGCCAAACTAGTGGTTCAAGGACACAACAGAGATGCGGCAATTGAGCGCGCCATCATGGCCATCGATGAGTATGAAATCACAGGAGTTTCTACTACCCTGGATTTCGGCCGTTTTGCGATAGACCATGCCGCTTTTCGAAGCGGTTCATTTGACACGCATTTTGTCAGCGAACATTTTCATGAAGGGGCATTGGACCGAAATGTGCCCCTGGAAGACATCGATGTGGCAAAACTTGCCGTTGCTATGATTCGTCGATCCAGTCCCACTCCTACAAAAACGGCAAATCCTGCAAGCTCCCGGCGGTCCTCAAATTGGAAGAATCGGAAGTATTCCTGATTCATTCCTTGCCTCAGAATCCCTAACAAGGCTCAGGCAAACCACGCGGCATCTAACCGCGCAAGTCCTTCCGAAGCGGGAAAAGGCCAACAATGAACCGACTCAAGAGGCAGCTCAGCTGAAGAGGGGTCTACGACGTGAACCGGAACGCCCGGCCGAGCTATGTAAGCAAGTTGCGCTGCGGGATAAACTTGCAAGGATGTCCCAACAATCAGCAAGCAATCCGCGGATTCGATGATCGAAATGGCCCGATCCATATTGGGCACTTCTTCTCCAAACCATACAATGTGGGGCCGAACGTGAAATCCATTGGGGCATCGATCCGACGATTGCATGTCCCAATGAGCCATGTCCCAAACAGTTGCCGGAGCATCCAAGCTTCTCGCCCTCATCAGCTCACCATGCAAGTGCAAAACATGAGTAGAACCTGCTCTTTCATGCAAGTCATCGACATTTTGGGTAATCACGTGAACGGAACAATGCGACTCCCAGCGTGCGATGGTACGATGCCCAGCATTCGGCTCGCATGCCATGAGGTGCTTTCGACGCTCGTTATAAAACCGTCGAACGCGATCCGGGTCGGCCGCCCAAGCCTCTGGCGTTGCAACGTCTTGCACGCGTTGCCCTTCCCACAAACCACCTTCGCCACGAAACGTCGGAATCCCGCTCTCTGCGCTCATGCCAGCACCCGACAAAACCACCAATTTCTCTGGACGCTCCATGCCCGAATATAGCCATAACCACCTCGCATGCTCAGCGGATGACAACAAACACTCGAAGGGAAAGCCTATCTTTGCAAACCATGGACCAAAGGCATTTCATCATCTACGATTTGGAGGCTACTTGCTGGCGAAGCCGCGCGCCCAAACAAGTGGAAATCATTGAGATTGGCGCCGTAAAAGTAGATGAGAATTTAGACGTTATTTCTGAATTCTGTTTGTTCATTCGTCCCTTGTTGCATCCCGAAATCTCCAAATTCTGCACCCAGCTGACCAGCATCACCCAGCGAGACATTGAGGGTGCACCGCACTTCGATGAAGCGATTGAAGCCTTCGAAGATTGGATGAACCCCAGCGAAGTGAGAACAGTACTGATGAGTTGGGGTGAGTTCGATAAACGCCAACTCCTCATCGACAGCCACTTGCATGAAATGGAGCTGCCTTGGCTGCGCTACCATGCATGTTTGCAACACCACTACAGCAAATGGAAAGAAAGCAAGAACCAAATTGGCTTGAAAAACGCCATGGAGCTGGAGGGGTTGAGTTACAGTGGCACTCAGCACCGCGCCATTGAAGATGCCCGAAACATGGCGCGGCTCTTTCAAGTCATTGCAAAGCCCATGGACCTGTTGAATCTGAATGGCTGAGCCATGAAAGCAAAGGAAAATATCATGAATGCCTCATCGGAGCCTGCGTCTTCCGCATGGTCGCGATATGCCGCGCTCACTCGTCATGCCTTCCAAATGGAATTTCGGCAAAAAAACGGATTGGCCGGATTGATTTTGTTTTCAATCGCCGCTGTCTACACGTGCTACCAAGTCGCTGGATCGCGAGCGGAGGCGGAAGCCTGGAATGCACTGGCCTGGGTCGTTTTGTTGTTTTCAGCCTTCAATGCCGTCGCCAAGTCATGGCCGGAAGATGCCCCGGAAATGCGTGCCTATTTGATTCATGTGGTACGGCCGCAAGAATGGGTTTTGGCACGCATTACATTTTTCAGTTTGCTTCTTTGCGGAATGAGCAGCATCGTTTTCATCGCCTTCACTTTGTTTTTAGGCACTGAACACCTCAACGGAATGCAAGCGGTCTATTTTTTCATGGGCATGCTGTTCACTTCCATTGCGCTGGCCTCGCTACTCGCCATGATTCAAGCATTAGCCGTGCGGGCGAATGGAGGTTTTGGATTGATTGCGGTTCTAGGGTTGCCTCTGATCATTCCGGTCATCTTGATTGCAACGCGCTATGGCATGGATATCCTTAACGGAATATCCTTTGCAGACACCGCGCACAACTTGCTTTTTTTGGGAACATTAAGTGGTGGTTTTGGGGCATTGGGCTTCATCCTGTTCCCTTATCTTTGGAGCGATTAAAAGCAGATGGCTCACAACATTTGGAAAATTGGAGGTTTTATCCTGATTGCCTGTGTCTTGGTTCTCGTATTCGCGGTCCCCATGGGCCCGGGAGTGTTGGAGCTCCGAGGTACTGGCGATACCGCCATGTCCAATGACTTGGATCGAAAAGTGCCCGAGTACGTTTTGACAGGATTCGGGACACATTGGAGCGAGAATCCGGGCGATTTGCAGGTGCTGGTTCGGTCGAAAGCCAACTTGGCTCGGTTGGAGGTGATGGAAGTCCTGGATGACACCCACGCTCGTATTGGTTTAACCCTTCCCTATTCCGTGCCCTCAAAATCTTGGGATGTCTTGACCAACCATTCTGTGGACGGCACGTTGCTGCTGGAAAATGGCTTGTTTTTGTCGGATCGGTTTATCGATGAGTCCATCAGCCTTTCTGGCATCGATATTGAAGAATTCGAGGCTGACTTACCGTTTCACTTCCCCTACCAACCCCGCATTTTAGAATCCATCCGGAATTTGATGCTTCATGTTCCCATGTGGTTTACCATGTTTGTACTGATGGGAATCGCTTTTGTCGCCTCCATCAAACAACTGGCTTCCGCTCGAGCGACCGCAGAGGACGAAAAAGCGGAGTCGGCTGTCAGGGTCGGTTTGCTTTTTGGGATTCTAGGGCTGGTCACGGGCAGCGTTTGGGCGCGTTTCACATGGGGCGCTTGGTGGGTTGATGATCCGCAACTTAATGGGGCTTTGGTCACGGTGCTGGTCTATTCTGGATACATGGTTTTACGCAACAGCCTCGAAAGTGCTGCCCTCCGAGCTCGCTTGAGTGCTGTATACAACTTATTCGCGTTTGTCATTCTCATCATCCTCCTTATGGTGTTGCCACGGTTCACAGAAAGCCTGCATCCCGGCAAAGGAGGAAACCCTGGTTTCAACTCGTATGATTTGGACAGTGCATTGCGTGCTGCATTCTATCCCGCCGTCATCGGCTGGATTCTCATTGGCCTCTGGATGCACCGAATCAACATGCGCATCACCCGCTTGAACAAAAAAATAAAATGAACGCATTGAATCTTATTCTGGTTCAGAGCCACCCCTTAGAAGGATGGTTTTTCGGCAGTGGAAAGGCGCTGGTCGTACTGGCAGTGGCCTTGATCCTTCTGGTTGGATTTGGCCTTTGGATGTGGCGGGCTGAGGCGCGCCTCAAGCAATTGGAAGCAAAGTTGGATTCAAAAAATTCAGCGCCATCATGAAGAGGACCCACATCATGAGCTTGTTGTTTGTCGCAATATTGGTTGGAACCTTCATCGCTACTTTCACCAGTACAAGCCGCTCAGTTGGGTTTGCAGAAGCTTCCAAAGAGCCGGGAGAAGAATGCAAAATATCCGGAACTCTTGTTCGCGAGGAGCCGGTCATTTACGATCCTATTGTCGATCCCGGGCAAACGGTCTTTTGGATGGAAGATCGGGACGGAAAAACGTGCCGAATCATTTTGGAAAAAGCCAAGCCGACGGGTCTCGAAAACAGTGAATCCATCGACTTGTATGGATCCATGATTGACGGAGCGTTTCATGCGACTGAAATGCTGATGAAATGCCCTTCGAAATACAACGAAAGCAATCATGTCCTCATGGATGAGGCAGGCGATTCAAGCTCATAATGGACATCGATTACATCGGAGAATGGACCTTGCTAGCCTGGACAGGTAGGTTTTTGGTCGCTCTGGCATTTGCCTCTGCACTAGCAGCAGTCATATCATTCTTGAAGGGATGGAACGATTGGGGCAAGCGCTCTTTTCAAATCCACGCCATTTCCACTTTCGCCGTAATCGCGCTCGTCTTTGTCCTGTTTGGATTCCACCGCTATGAATTCCAATACATTTGGAAGCACTTGAATAACGCGATGCCGATGCGCTTCATCTTTAGCGCATTTTGGGGCGGACAAGAAGGTGGGTTTCTGTTGTGGATGTTTTGGCACAACGTATTGGGGCTGATTCTCCTTCGCAAAGAGACGAAATGGACTGGCCCTGCCATGGCAACATTAAGCGCCATCCAAGTCTTCTTGACCTCCATGATATTGGGCATTTACTTCGGCGAATTCCAATTGGGACTTGATCCATTTTTGCTGCTTCGGGATGCGCCCCAATACGCGGGTTTGCCTTGGACAGCGCGTGCTGATTACCTCACAGCGTTTCCTTTGTTCGAAGATGGTCAAGGGCTTAATCCTCTGCTCCAGAATTACTGGATGACCATCCACCCTCCTACTCTTTTTCTCGGATTCGCGGCTACTTCCGTCCCGTTCGCCTATGCCATCGCAGGTCTTGCAGATCGGGAAGACCGCTCGTGGATGCGTCCTGCATTGCGTTGGTCCTTTTTCACCATCGGAATCCTCGGTACAGGTATATTGATGGGCGGTGCTTGGGCTTATGAAGCACTCAGCTTTGGTGGATTTTGGGCCTGGGATCCGGTCGAAAATTCCTCACTCGTTCCTTGGTTAACCACCGTAGCAGGTGGTCATTTGTTGTTGATCAATCGAAATCGCCAGAAACCACTTGCCCTTTTTAGCACCTATTACTTCATTCTCATTTCGTTCTTGCTGGTGCTTTACAGCACTTTCCTGACGAAATCAGGCATTCTTGGAGACACCTCTGTACACAGCTTTGTCGACAGCGGCATCTTGCCCCAACTCCTGGTCTATCTCTTGTCGTTCTTAGCCCTGGGACACCTCATGCTCTTGCGTCCCGGAGTGTGGAGGAACCGCGCCCTTATCGCCATTGGCATTCTAGTCATAATCTGCCTAAAAGGATATGTCATTGAAGCACTGACGGGATTCTTACTGGTCCTTGTTGCCGCTGCAGTCAAAGCCTATCGCAAGGACATTGAACGTACCGAAGAAGAAGACTCCATTTGGAGCCGTGATTTCTGGATGTTTGTAGGAGCACTGCTCCTGCTCGTCAGCGCTGCGCACATCACGTGGCAAACGAGCCTCCCCGTTTTCAACGCATTTCTAGAACCTTGGAGCGGTGCACTGTCCCGCCTAGGCAACAGCCTTGATAGCGATTTTCTTCGGGACCTCAGCGCGCACAATCTCGCTCCTGGTACGGACTTGGATCGCACATACCATTTGGTGCAAGTTCCATTGGCTGTGCTCATCATGTTGGGTGTCGGATTCGCACAATGGCTGAAGTACAAGCACACGAATATCCAGGTGGTGATGCGCAAGTTGTTCATCCCCTTGCTGGTTGCGGTATTACTGACAGCGGGTGTACTCTGGCAATTTGCCTTTGAATGGTGGGAAGTTCCCCGCGTCGCACTGCTGTTCGCTGCCCTCTTTGCAACAGCGTCAAACGCAGATTACATACTGCAATTGGGCAAAGGAAAATGGAAGCAAATTGGCTCACCGCTCGCACATGTGGGATTTGGACTGGTCATTTTTGGTGCCGTGCTGAGTACGAGCCAAAAGAACATCATTTCTCAGAACCAAATTGGTGACATCAGCACCTTGAATGAATCGCTCAACAACCGAGAGGATTTGCTCATCATGGAGGGGGATACGCTCAAAATGGGCGAATACTTCGTCAGTTACCGGGATCGCTACACCGAAGGAATCCACGTCAAGTTCCGAATGGATTACTTCGATCAACAGCCTCGGGTTTACGCTCCCGGAGAAGTCGTGTTTTTTGATGGCATGGTATTCGAAGCCCTCGAAGATCATGAAGCCTCGGAATTGTTCACCGATGACATGGAGGATCATTGGATGTTCATTCCTTTTCCAAACGAACGCCAAGCAAAAACCGCGAAGCTTTGGGAGTCTGGCGTACCGGGAACGAAGCAATTCACGTTGGAACCCCGGATTCAGCTGAATGAACAAATGGGCAATGCGCCCGAACCGGACACGCGGCACTGGTTGCATCGCGACCTTTACACCCACATCAAATGGGGACGCGTAACTCCACCTGAAACCGATGAAGAAGGTTGGATGGGCGGAAGGTCTCACACCATGCAAGTAGGCGACAGCATGCTCATCGGCCATTCACTTCTCACCGTGGATAGCCTGCGCGCCATTGCTGATGATGAAAAGCCTGATCGGGGGTTGCTCCTCAAGGACTTGGCCATTGCAGCTTGTGTGCAACTCAAAAACCAAACAGATCTATCCAACTTTGAACCGCTGTATATCGTTCGTGACAGCTTGGTCATTCCCGACATGTACGAGGCGGAAGACTTCGGCATCAAAATGCGCATTGAGTCGTTTGATCCGAATGAAGAAACACTGGAAATGACCATTTGGGAACACCTATCCGTGCGGAGAGACTTCGTGGTCATGCAGGCTGTTTTATTTCCATTGATCAATGTTCTCTGGTTGGGCTGTATTTTGATGGCCATCGGATCTGGCATGGCCGTCTATGCGCGATGGACAAGGGATGAGAAAACCAATCCAAAACGCCCAATCTAAAAAGGCATGGATGGCATTCGAACAGTCGCACTGATTGGAAAAGGCAACGTCGCAAAGGCACTCGGAACGGCATGGCAAAAGCGAGGAATTCAAATCCTTGCTTTCTGCAATCGCTCCGCCATTTTACCCGCTGGTTTCGCAGATGAAAACGCATTGCTTTTATCGGATGCAGGTAAAATTCCGGGACATGTTGACGCCATCTTGGTCGCCGTGTCAGATGATGCCGTTCTTGAAACCATCCACCAGTTGCCCGAAGGGCCATTGGTGATCCACTTCAGCGGATGCCTTCCCAATCCGAACCGGCCGGGAGGAGTTTTATGGCCCATTCAAAGCATAGCTGACGAGGAAGACAAATCCGCTCCAAGCTATCCCATGGCTCTTTCGTGCAGCCTTGAGGTGCGCGATCAAATGTTCAGCTTTGGCGAGCTCATCGCATCGGAGATACACGAGCTCCACGAAACGGAGCGCCAAACAGCGCACTTAACAGCTGTATTCGCGGCCAATTTCACAAACCATTGTTTCGCCATTGCACAAGAACTCTGTCAGCGCGCCTCACTGTCATGGGACTTGTTTCGGCCCATTGCGGCGCGGGTGGTAGAGCAAGGGATTGCTGGAACCTCCAAAAAAAACCAGACAGGTCCCGCCATGCGCAACGATATATCAGTGCTCGATGCACATCAATTATTGCTGGATCTGCACCCCGAATTTCAGCCTGTCTATCGTGCGCTAAGCGCAAGCATTCAATCATTCCATATCGATCCCAAGCAACCAACGCCATGACCCTCTCCCCGGAACAACTCCAACCCATCAAATTGCTCGCCTTTGACTACGATGGGGTCTTCACTGATGGACAAATCATCATCACAACCGAAGGGCACATGCTACGTTCGGCCAATGCCAGGGATGGTTTCGCCGTGCAATGGGCACGAAAACAAAACATTGATATTGCACTCATCAGCGGCGGAAAAGAGGAAAGTGTCGGCACACGAATGCGGTACCTCGGAGTTCAGGAGGTGCACATGGGAAGCCACAGCAAAATGGAAGTGTTGCATGGCATTTGCGAGCGAATGAATCTTTCCTTGGAAGAAGTAGTCTACATGGGAGACGACTTGCCTGATTTGCCTGTCCTCCGGAGCGTCGGTCTCTCCTGCTGTCCGGCAGACGCCGCAACGGAAGTGATGGAAGCTTGTCACTATATCAGCCCCAAAGGTGGCGGAAAAGGCTGCGTTCGAGACGTAGTGGAATCCTACATGAAGCATCACGGTCTTTGGCTTGCACCTGGGCATGAACAATGGTAAACACTCCATCCACAATCCCATTCACTTCCATTTGAATCCCCTTATCTTCACCCTCGCTTATGGATAAAAATCAAATCACCGGAATCATCTTGATGGTGGTCCTGTATGTCGGGTACATCTGGTATTCCACCCCTTCTGAGGAAGAACGAAACGCGGCCATTGCTGAACAAGAACGGCTTGTAGAAGAAGCACGAAAAGACAGCTTGCTGCAGGTGGAAGAAGAAGCATTTCAAGCCACGCTGCGTCAAGAAGAGGCCTCGGCCCCGTCAGCGGCAGACACCGCGGCAATGGATCCCAAGTTGGAACAGCGATTCGGTTCGTTGGCCATGGCTGCAGTTGGCCAAGACCAAACATTCGAATTAGGCAATGAGGACTTAACCGTTCAATTCACCAGCCGAGGAGGCACACCCTACATTGCTCTGCTTCCAAAGTACAACCGATATGGAACGGAGGAACCTGTCACTTTGTGGGAGCCAGACCAGAGCGAAGTAAGCGTATTGTTCGATTTTAACGAAGTCAATCGTCCGCTCTCACTAAGCGAATTCCACTTCGAAGTGGAGAGGCAAACAAACGACGCATTGGTACTGGTTTCATCCAACGGCGCTGGCAAATCCATCCGTTGGCAACATACCCTTATTGGCAATCGCTTGGATTCTGACTTAAGTTTCGAAGGCTTTGGATACGGCCTCGGGGACGAATTTGCCCTTGCATGGACCGCACAAGGTGTGACGAACGAAAAAGGACTGGAATGGGAACGGCAGCACAGCAGCATCTATTACAAGGAAAATGACCAAGGTCGATATTACCTAAATGACGGTCGTGCAGATGAATTTGAAGCCGAAACATCACTTGAGTGGATTGCGTTCAAACAAAACTTCTTTTCGGCCATCGTCTCTACCCCTGAAGGGTTTTTAACAGGCTCTAAGCTTACGACAACCGTGCCCGAAGAAGATTCTACGGTTACGATGCATTTTGCCGCCCTTTTGCCTTTTGAAGCCACCGAATTGGGCGGGCAATCCGGTGCAACGTTGAATTTTTATTTCGGCCCCAATGAACAAGACGCTCTGGTTGCCACGGGTTGGACGGAAGTTGATCGCATCATCGATTACGGATGGTGGATTTTTGGATGGGTAAATCGAAATGCTATCCTGCCGCTCTACCAGCTCTTGAGCCAGTATTTCGTTTCCGCCGGAATCATTATCCTGATCATCACCTTGATCATCAAATTGGCCCTGAGCCCGATTACGTGGAAAAACTTCATGTCCTCCGCCAAAATGCGCGTGCTCCGACCTGAAATTGATGCACTTACCGAGAAGCATGGAGATGATGCCATGGGCAAACAACAGGCCACCATGGCACTTTACCGCCAAACCGGTGTCAATCCACTGGCAGGTTGTCTGCCCGGATTGCTGCAAATGCCCATTCTCTATGCGATGTTCCGGTTCTTTCCAGCCAACATTGACATGCGAGGACAATCCTTTCTGTGGGCCGATGACCTCGGAGCCTTTGACAGCATATTGGATCTCCCCTTTAGCATACCCTTTTACGGTGCTCACGTAAGCGGATTCACCATACTCATGGCGGCCTCCACATTCTTCTATATGCGCATGACGATGGCGAACCAACCGCCACAACCGCAGCAACCAGGCATGCCAAACATGAAGGTCATCCAGCAGATGTTTCCTTTCATGATGCTCTTCTTCTTCAATCGATTCGCATCTGGTTTGAGCCTTTATTATCTCGCAGCGAACATCATCAGCATGGGCCAAATGCTGGCCATCAAGGCATTCCTGATCGATGAAGATAAAATTCGAGCGAAGATTGAGGAGAACAAGGCCAAGCCCAAGAAGAAGTCTGGATTCCAGGAGCGTCTCGAGCAAATGCAAAAAGAACAATTGGCCAAAACCAAGGACATCAAGGAAGCCAAGAAAGGCCGAAAGAAATGAAGTTGACTCCCATTGTACTGCTGTTTTTGGTGCTTATCAGCTCGACCAGTTGTGTCAGCTATCGAATCCAAAAGTCCCTGGACAACGCAATGGCGGGCAATGGCGAAAGTCAAATGAAGACGGAAGTCATTCACGCGCCCATTTGCTTCGAAAAGACGGCATGCTTTGGCCGATGCCCTGCCTTTAAATTCAATTGGAAGGAGGACAACTCATTGACGCTCCACTTGATTCGACCATTCTCTGATGGCCCGCTCGCCTCATTGGAACTCGGTCATTATTCCGGACAACTTTCTCCAGGACAAGCCGCGCAGCACGCGCAAGCAATTCACGCTGCTGCCGAAGCCGCTAATTATGCATCACTGCAAAGTGAATACGACAATCCGCGTGTTACTGATTTACCTGCAACCATTACCGAAGTCAATGGCAAGCGGGTGAAAGTACGCTATGGAGGACCCGACCTGAACAACCTCTACACCGCCCTTCAAACCGTCTTAGACGAAACCAACTGGGCTGCAATTGAATGAAACCAAATCGATAACATGAAAAAAATCACACTCATACTCCTGGCTGTTAGCATGATGCTTCCAGGATTGAAAACACAAGCCGATGAAGGCATGTGGATCGTCAACATGCTCAATCGAATCACCATGGCTGAAATGCAAGGCATGGGATTGAACCTCACAGCAGAAGAAATTTACGACATCAACAATGCCTCTTTGAAGGATGCAATTGTCCGACTCAATGGCGGTTCCTGCACAGGCGAGGTCATTTCTTCTCAGGGGTTAGTTTTGACGAATCACCACTGCGCATATGATGCAATCCAAGGATTCAGTTCAACCGAAAATGATTATTTAACGGACGGATTCTTTGCCAAGGCATTCGACCAGGAAATGAACATCGACAATTTTGTCATCAGCTTTTTGGTGCGCATTGACGATGTTACTGAGCGAATGCTCGCTGATGTCACCAACGAAATGACCGAAGATGAGCGCGATGCCGCCATCGGAGAGGCACGCAAAGCACTGATGGCCGAAATGAATCCAGAAGGCAATAAAGAACTCGATTTGAAGAGTTTTTATTACGGCAACGAATTCTACATGTTTGAGTATAAAACGTACCGGGACATTCGCCTCGTGGCTGCTCCACCCGAAAGCGTCGGGAAATACGGAGGTGACACAGACAACTGGATGTGGCCGAGGCACACAGGAGACTTCTCCATGCTGCGGATTTATGCGAATGAAGAAAATGAGCCAGCCGATTACAGCGAATCCAATGTTCCATTCCAGCCGAAGCGCCACCTGCGCATTTCCATGGATGGTGTCTCGGAAGACGACTTCACCATGGTCATGGGCTACCCCGGAAGCACCGATCGGTTTCTGAGCAGCTGGGGCATCGAACAAGCGTTGGACCTTTATAACCCATCGGTGGTGGAAGTTCGTGACATGAAGCTCAAAACCATGAAGAAGCACATGGATGCCGATCCGGCCGTTCGGATTCAATACGCGGCGAAATACGCACAAACCGCTAATTATTGGAAGTACTACATTGGCCAATCCAAAGGACTTAAGCGATTGGATGTTCAAACCCAAAAACAGCAGCTTGAAAGCCGTTTTCGAACGTGGATGACGGAGACCCCGGAACGAGCGAAAGAGTTCGAGGGGACGCTCGATATGATCAGCACCTATTACGATGAAACCGATGCCTCCGTGCGCGGAAAAGTCTATGCCCTCGAGGCCGGGCTCATCGGCTGCGACATTTCATTATTTGCATTCCGTTTTTACCGAATGGCCGCCGGCCTATTCAGTGAAGACCCTGAGGAAGTTGCCGGGACGCAAGCCGCGATGACCAACTACATCCAGGGACATTTCCGTGAATACGATCAAGCCACTGACCGAGATTTGTTCGTCAATTTAATGACCAAATTTCGCGATGATATCGACCCTGCGTACCACCCCTCCTTCTTCGCAACGGTTGCGGACAAATACAAGGATGATTTCGGTCGCTATGCGGACAAAATGTACGCGAAGAGCTTTTTGGTTGATGCAGATCGATGCGCGAATTTCATTGCCAATCCGTCCCAGAAGGTGATGGACAAGGATTTGGCCATCATTGTTGGCAACAGTGCGATCCAGACGTATTTCGCAGGGATGGCCAATCCCGCTGAAGCGAAGTTCAACCGCGGCTACCGCCTCTTTGTGAAGGGGCTCCGTGAAATGGACGCTGATCGTGCCATTGCACCGGACGCCAATAGCACCATGCGTCTCACCTACGGTGCTGTAGCGCCATACAAGGCGGCTGATGCAGTCAACTATGACTTTATCACTACTGCAAACGGCGTTTTGGAGAAAAAGGACAACACGAACCCTGAATTCGTCGTCCCCGATGCCTTAGATGACTTGATTCGCAGCCGTGACTTTGGTCCGTATGCGGATGCGTCTGGCGAATTAGTCGTATGCTTCATCCACGGTACGGACATCACGGGTGGCAACTCAGGTTCGCCCGTCATGGATGCCAATGGCGACCTCATCGGCTGCGCTTTTGACGGCAACTGGGAGGCCATGAGTGGAGACATCGCTTTTGAAGATGAATTGCAACGCACCATCTCTGTGGACATTCGTTATGTCCTCTGGATCTTGGACAAGTTTGCTGGTGCCGACAATTTGATCAACGAAATGGACTTGGTCAAAGGCCTCCGTTAACCACACGGATACTGACAAAAGAAGGCGGGCCATTTGGCCCGCCTTTTTTATGCCATCACTTCCGATACGGACATTTTAGCACTAGACTGCGTTGCGGCTCGCGTTAATGATGCCAAACATCGATCGAATCACCAAGCGTTTCAACACGTCTTGGTCCCAACCGCCATTGCTTTGTCCCCTTTCAATCTCTCCCAAGGCGAAATGTTGAATGACCAACAAAGGACGGATGATGCCATCACGCAGTGCGATGCTTTCTCGAATATGTGGGTTGCGCTCCATCAATTCAGATTGCCCTGTAATTTGGAGCAAATAGTGCTTTGTGCGTTTGTATTCCTCATGGATCAACTGCCAGATTCCTCCAAATTGAGCATCGTGCTCCAGGTGTGCCGTAAGCCTGAAGTCGCTCTTGACCATGCTCTGCATGCTATTCTCCACCAATGCCCTGAAAAAGGAGTTTTGCGCATACAAATCAGACGCTTCGCCCAATCGCCCGAGTGAATCCAAATGAGCCAAAGCCTGACCAAGCCCGAAAAATCCTGGAACATTTTGTTTCAACTGGGTCCATGACCCCACAAATGGGATGGCCCGCAAATCGCCAAACGTCAGTTCCCCTTTTTTGGCCCGACTCGTTGGACGGCTCCCAATGTTTGTTTCACCGTAATACTTCAGCGTTCCCCAGGTCGATAGGTAAGGCATGAATTGCTCATGCGCTTTTAGTTTCGCATAATGCTCATAACTCAATTGCCCCAGCTCCTGCATTAAATCCGATTGTGTGCTTGACAATTCAGTCTGGGCATCTTCAAAGAGGCGACTTTGCAAACCGGCGGTCAGAAGCAATTCCAAATTGAAGCCCGCAGATTTGGGGATGCCAAAATTGGAGCTGATCGTCTGGCCCTGAATCGTTGTTTGGATCTCGGTGTTTTCGACGTCTGACCCCAACGAAGCATAGAAGCGATGGGTATTTCCGCCTCCACGCGCGGGTGGCCCGCCTCTCCCATCAAAAAACAGAACCGTCACACCGGCAGATCGTGAAAGTTCCGTCAAGCGCCTTTTGGCCTGATAAATGGACCAGTTTGCCTGCAAATAGCCTCCGTCTTTTGTTCCGTCTGAGAATCCAAGCATCACCGTCTGCTTTTCCTTCCTTGTGCTGAGGTGTGTCCGATAAATGGGGTGTGCATACATCAACTGCACTTCCGATTGGGCATTTGCCAGGTCATCAATGGTTTCAAACAACGGCACAACATCCAACTCCATCTTCTCCCAGACACCAGCCATTCTTGCCAAGCCAACGACGGCAGCGATATCAATGATTCCTCTGCAATTGCTGATGATGAAACGATGGCATGAGCGCGGGCCATTGTGATCCTGTATGCGTGCCATAACGCGAAGCGATTCAAGAACATCTTGGTGGCGTTCTTCATCCAAGCCATTCACGTCAGCGGGCACGTCTGCTGACATTAAGAAATCAACTTTTTCGCTGGGAGCCATGGCCTCATAGACGGCCAATTCGTATCCTCCAGCGGACAATGCACTGCGCAATGCGCTCTGGATCACACGACTATCTTGTCGAATGTCCAAGCTAGCAAAGTGCAAACCGAACAGCCTCAATTTGAATTGAAACCCCCGAATCTTACTGAGGTACAACCCATTCGAGTGTTCTTCCACCCAAACCGCTACCTCTTCCAGTTTTTCGGAGAGAGACACCACCGACAGCCGCTGATCATCGGGATGCAACATGGCGAATTCGATTTGATCTTGAAGAAGATCCAATTGGGACGAAACATGCTTGAAGGTGATGCGTCGGCGCAAGTCTCTGATTTCACGGCGGTAACACCGAAGCAATGTCATTCTCAATCGCTCCGCCACATGCCAGGTCGTTTTCGCATCCACAAAGGGATTACCATCCCGATCTCCCCCTGGCCAGAAGCCAATGGATATCAGCTGCTCGCTGAGCGCCTCAGCTGAAGCGTCGTCCAAGGTCTGGGCCACACGGCCGTAAAGTTCCGGCGCCGCATGATAAAAGACATTTTCCAAGTACCACGATTGACGCACGGCTTCGTCATAGGGCGACGGCGGTTCGGACTGGAAAAAAGGTGTCAATCCCAGTTGATGCAATAACTTGCGAATGCTCACCAAGTCATTGTTTTCCATTGCCTTCGCCAAATCGGTGATAATGGCAAGTGCATTGCCTGGATAAAATTGCGTTGGATGCGCCGTCAGCACGACGCGAACCGCATAATCGCCGAGGATTTCCTTCAATTCCGACTCCTTCCCGTGCCGTCGAATGCGCTGCATAAAGCTCTGCAATGATTCCACGCCCCCTAAGTCATTCAATTGCGCGTAACGCGCATCTTCCAGTGCGTCCACTAGGACCACTTGGCGCTCAACGTACTGAATGATTCGAAACAACAAGTCGGCCTGGTCCGATGGTGAACTCAATCCTTGACTCTTGAAAAAATCACCCAGTATTTCCTTTGGCTCTTTCGATTCCGCTAACCCTTTATCGCAGCTCTCTTGCAGCAGTGGAACGCGCAAACCCGTTTGGCGAATTCCATCCAATGGCAACGTTAGAAAGATGCCATTAAACACGTGAAACGGATGGCTCACAACCGTTCGATAATCTTTTCGATCCTTCATTGCTCAGTTTTCGTAACTCCTCTTAAAGGTGCGTTTCAAATTTACAACGCTTCGCGCACTTGATTGCACGGAAATTCCCAAATCGAATGGACTCTGGGATGTCACCCGTACCTTCGCGCCATGCGCATTGATATCCTCTCAGCTGTTCCGGGTCTCTTGGAAGGGCCCTTTTCTGACAGCATCGTGAAGCGTGCGAAAGAAAAGGGACTGGTCGAAATTGTCGTGCACAATATCCGCGATTGGAGCACCGACAAGCACAAGAAAATTGATGATGAGCCCTTCGGCGGTTCCGCAGGCATGGTCCTTACCATCCAGCCGATTGCCGATGCCATTGCAGCCCTAAAATCGGAAAGGACCTATGCGGAAGTGATATTCCTCACCCCCGATGGCGAACCGCTCAAACAAGGTGCTGTCAATCACCTTTCCATGCAAGGAAATTTGATTCTGCTCTGCGGACACTACAAAGGAATCGACCAACGCATCCGCGAGCATCTCGTCACCCGAGAGTTTTCAATCGGTGACTATGTGCTCTCCGGTGGGGAACTTGCGGCGGCAGTCTTGACCGATGCAATCGTCCGCCTGATTCCAGGGGTGATTGGCGACGAACAAAGTGCACTAACAGACAGCTTTCAAGACAACTTACTTGCCCCGCCGGTATACACCCGACCTGCGGAATACAATGGCTGGAAAGTACCGGAAATACTAAGGTCAGGGGACCACAAAGCCATAAACGAATGGCTGGAGGAACAGGCCGTTGAACGCACCCAAGCCTTGCGTCCTGATTTGTTTGAAAAAGATTCCTGACTGAGAGTTCAAATCCTACCGCAATTATTCGTAATATTGCACCCCAATTCACGGGAGTAGAAAACGTCAAGACAATGGACCGGATTCAGGACATCGCAAATAAGATAGTGGAATTGCCAGAGTGGCCAGAATTTGGTGCTGGAGATACCGTAACCGTTACCATCAAAATCCGCGAGGGGAACAAGGAACGTTTGCAAAAATTCCAAGGAGTTGTCATCCAACGCCGAGGCAAAGGCCACACAGCCACGTTCACCGTGCGCAAAATGGCTTCAGGAGTTGGCGTAGAGCGGGTCTTCCCATTCTCTTCTCCATTCATTGATGGCATTGAAGTGAACAAGCGAGGTAAGGTACGTCGAGCGCGCATCTACTATTTGCGCGCATTGACCGGTAAGGCGGCTCGAATTAAGGAGCGTCGCAATACCGCCAGCTAAGAAAATTACGCATCGCTCAAGCGATTGCAAGCAAAAAAAAAAGGCCCGTAGTTCGGGCCTTTTTTTGTGCGTAACGCTTTGGTCATGAACCAAGCACTTCATTCACCCTTGCGATCACTGAAACTTCTGCTGCATCGCTCGCGGACCAAAGTTCCTGGCATTCCTGTCGAATCCGTCTTACAAAATCGGCGTCTTCAAGATCTGCGAGGTTCACGCGTGCGTTCAGAATAGCCCCTTTCACCCCAGTTCTAATCGCCATTGCTCCAACACCCGCGTCCGTAATCGAGTTGGGGTTTCCGATGGCGGCCATTTCACTCGCAACTTCCATGGCTTGCATCGACAAACGAGCCACTTGCATCGGAATTTCGATGGCATGCCGCGTTGCATCTTGAATCGCCTGATGCCGAACTTTTTGCTGATTTTCCGTTGCTTTTGGCAATCCATATGCTTCCATAATTTGATTGAATGCAGCCGTATCTGCATCCACAAGTGCTGCCAATTGAACCTGCAATTGAATTCCTCTTTCTGCGACTTTGCTGAACGCTGCCCAACGATCATCCCAACCGCGTTTATGCGCGGACAAGTTGGCTACCATTGTGGCAAGTGCTACTCCCATAGTGCTGGCATAGGCCGCGACGGAACCGCCACCTGGGGCGGGTGATTCTGAAGCCGTTTCTTCCGCAAATGCGCGCAAGGTCATATCCAATAAAGGCGAGTTGTTGGCATCTGCAATTACATACTCGATGACTCTTTTCGACGGATCGAATGGAGCCAGGTCATCCAACCCCAATGATTTGACTGCAATTTTTACCTTCTCCGCATCCGATATGCCCAAGGATCGTTCTTGTTTTTTCAAGAAGTAATCCGCCGCTTCGGTGAGCACACGCAAGGGAAGCAAGCCAACCAACTCTGAGCCAGTGACGCGAATGCCACGATCTCGCGAGCGTGCACAGGCTTCATCAAAAGCAACGTGCACGGGCGTGATTCTTATGTTCGTCAAATTCAGCGACAGCTGCGCAATCCCGTATTCTTCAATATACCAGCCGATGCCTTTCACCGCTTTGAGTGAGCCTGCTTGACGCAACGGCTCTCCTTTCTCATCCTTCAAAATCGGACTTCCGGGCCCACCTTCTCGCTTCACTCGCCCC
>Ga0206124_10001138_pt1 | contig 21418 bp, 20 predicted proteins | sample Helgoland_Spring_3_FD_148671 | JGI IMG/M metagenome (GOLD analysis project Ga0206124, IMG submission 148671) | Pelagic subsurface seawater microbial communities from Kabeltonne, Helgoland, North Sea - Helgoland_Spring_Bloom_20160321_2 | ecosystem: Environmental > Aquatic > Marine > Epipelagic ... | reverse complement strand
TTGGTAGAGCAGCATGGGTTTTAGATGATATTAGACCGCTTCGTGCTATGGCTAACGGTAATGTACTTACTAAAAACCTACAGTTATTTACTCCCCCAACGGCATACCAAGCTGCTTATCAACAACCAACAGGAAGTCGATTTGGAGGTGATGCCTTATTTAATGGAGAAAACAAACGGTCTGGAGCCATGATTTCATATTACATAAACAGACCATCAGCTAAAGAAGAGAAGAAAGAAAAGGAGGCTGCAAGAAAAAAGAAACGAAAAGGAGCTAAAAAAACAGAAGCACCTCTTATTAAAAAAGAGCTGATCTCTGAGGTGAAATTTGATTCTATAAAATTAGAAATTTTTGAGGGTGCTCGTTTAATTAGAACTTTACACCAAAAAGCCCCAAAAGAGAATGGAATTCATAGAATGTATTGGTATATGAACGAAAAAGGTGCAGACAGACCTTCAAGAAAAATAAGAAAAAGAACCAATGAGCCAAGAGGTGTTTCTGTAAAACCCGGCACCTATAACTTAAAAATGTCTTTTGGAAATCAAATTTCAGAAAGTAGCATAAAAGTTGAGTTTGATCCAAGATTGGAGATGTCCACAGATGCCATGACAGAAATCTACAATACTAGTAAAGAAATGGAAAAAGATCAGCAATTAATGGCAGATGCTGTAAAACAATTGGTAGAAAGTAAAAATACAGCTACTGCATTTAAGAAAGATCTGACCAAAGAAGACAAAAAGAAATACAAAAATCAAATTAATGCATCTAAAGACATTATCAAAAAAATAGAAAAGCTTATTGCTGTATATATAGGAAGTATAGACAAACGCCAAGGAATTACTAGGAACCCAGAAGTAACCGTAAGCAGACGTTACTCCTCTGCAAGAAGATATGTTGGGAGTAGGTTTGGTCATCTAACAACTACTGAAAAGCAATTAATTAGCCAATATAAAAAGGCATTAGAGACAGCAATAAGCCAAACAAATGCGTTTTTTGAGACAGATTGGAAGGCGTATAAAACAACAGTAGAAACTATTCGTATTTCTCCTTTTAAAGAAGTGCAGAAGTTTTAATTCTTAAAGCGAAGTTGAAAAACTTCGCTTTTTTTATGCTGCTATTTTAGTACTTTAGCTAAAATCAAAATTATGGAACAACCTCTTTTTACCAATGATGCAATTGTATTCGGAATTTTAATGATTTCACTTGGTTTTGTATTCTATACAGAAGCTAAAACAAGTGGTTTTTGGCATAAGTTTTACAAAATAGTACCTGGTCTCTTTATGGCCTATTTTATACCGGCTATTTTCACAACCGTAGGCGCTATTGCGACGGAATGGGAAACTACAAACGCTAGTGGTGAGATTGTAAAAGAAAGTTCTCAATTATACTATGTTGCTAGTAGATTTTTATTACCTGCTGCGCTAGTACTAATGACCTTAAGTATAGATTTAAAGGCTATTTTTAATTTAGGATCTAAAGCATTAATTATGTTTTTCACAGGTACTGTTGGTATTATTATTGGAGGCCCCATTGCCATATTACTTATTTCTTTAGTATCTCCAGAAACTGTTGGTGGTGCAGATTTTGATGCGGTTTGGCGAGGTCTTTCTACCCTTGCAGGAAGTTGGATTGGTGGTGGTGCAAACCAAACTGCTATGTTAGAAATTTATCAATACAATCCAGCAAAATATGGAGGAATGATCTTTGTGGATATCGTAGTTGCTAATGTTTGGATGGCAATTTTGTTAATTGGTATTGGAAAAAAAGATACCATTAATAAATGGCTTAAAGCAGACACTTCTGCTATTGAAGAATTAAAAGAAAAAGTAATTTCTTTCACTCAAAAAATAAAAAAAACCCCAACACTTACAGATTATATGATTATTCTAGCCATTGCATTCGGTACGGTTGGTTTTGGACACTTTGCAGCAAGTTTTTTAGCGGAATTTTTTAAAGGTCTTATTGGAGGTATTTCATCTGAAATTACAAGAAATATATTTACTTTCCTAGGATCTCAATTTTTCTGGTTAGTTAGTATTTCTACAATTATGGCCGTCTTACTATCCTACACTAAAGCAAAAAATTATGAAGGTGCAGGAGCCAGTAAAATTGGAAGTATTTTTATTTATGTACTGGTTGCTACCATTGGAATGAAAATGGATTTAACCATGATTTTTGATAATTGGGGTTTAATTATTATTGGAATTGTTTGGATGTCTGTTCATGCCGGTCTTTTAATTTTAGTAGCTAAACTAATTAAAGCTCCTTACTTCTTTTTAGCAGTAGGTAGCCAAGCCAATGTTGGTGGAGCAGCATCTGCTCCTATTGTAGCTTCTGCATTTCACCCATCACTGGCTACAGTAGGTGTATTGTTAGCTGTTTTTGGCTACGCTATAGGGACTATAGCTGCCATTGGATGTACTATTTTATTAGAATTAGCTGCGTCTGTTTAAATAGAAATCTGCATATTTGTAGCTTAAATTTTTATAATCTTATGAAGAAAGTATTTGTAGTTATTTTGATGCTCTTAATAGTGGCCTGTTCTCAAGAAAAAGAGTTGGGAAATATGGTGATTCAAGGAAAAATTAAAGGAATAAAAAAAGGGACTTTATATCTAAAAAAAATGAGAGATACCCTTGTAGTTTCAGTAGATTCTATTCGATTATTTGGAAAAGACACCTTTACGCTAACAGATAATATTAGTTCTCCAGAAATGTATTTCCTAAGTTTAGATCAAAATCAAAGTATACTTTCTTTCTTTGGTGAAGAAGGAGTTATTTCTATAAACGACCAAGTAGAAAAATTTGGTGTTTCACCAATAATAAAGGGCTCTAGTAACCAAATAATTTTAGAAAATTATAAAGAAATAGCTGGAAAATTTCAAGCAAAGCAATTAGACCTTTTAGCTGCCAATATGCAAGCACAGAAGGAAAAGGATCTCGAAACCTCTCAATCTTTAAGAAAACAAGCTGAAAAACAAAATTTAAAAAAATACATCTACACGATTAATTTTGTTTTGAATAATTCAGATTCAGAGGCTGCTGCTTACATTACTTTAACTGAGTTAGTTAATGCTAATGTAAAATACTTAGATAGTATTAATAATTCATTAACTGAAAAAGTTCAGCTATCTTACTATGGTAAGAAACTAGCAGAGTTCGTAGCCACTATTAAGGAAACAGAAAAATAGAAGAAAGCGCTTATTGTTTAACTTTAAGACTCCATTCAAAGTGAAAATTACATACAGATATTCCCTCTGTATTAAATCCTTCAGCTTTCATCGTAATTACCTTGCCTTCTCCAGTTTTGTTAGATTCTTCTAAAGCATTGGCTACTAACCCACCATGATGACATTCAAATCTTATTTTACCAGTGGCTTTTTTTGTGAAATTACCACGTTGATTGGTAACCAACATGGAAACATTTTTCCCAATATTTTCTATACCCTTCATCACCAATACACCTGTTGCCATTTCTGCAGCCATTCCTTGTGCTGCCCAAAACATAGATTTAAAAGGATTTTGATTCATCCATTTATGAGTAATACTAACTATAGCTGTTTCTTCCTGTATTGAAACCACCCGAACTCCTCCCAAATATGCAAGAGGTAATTTAAATAACATAAATCTATTGATTCTTTTAGGTGTAATGTTCATGAAGTATAAATTTGTTGCGAAAGATACTTATAATTTGTGAGCTTAGAAATTGAATAAAAGGAAAAGTATTGAGATAAAATACCTAAACCTCAGAGGATAGTATGGTAAAAAAAACTTGTTTATACAGGTAATATTGAAAAATCTATAAGATCTTAATTTTCTTGATAGTTATTAAAAAAGTAAATCACTATTGTGGCAATTAAACTTGCAACAAAAGTCTCTAAAATGAATAAAGAATTGACTTCGTTTTCAAAAACTAAAATTTTAAAAGCACTAAAAATTAGTGTAAAAGCAATAAAGAATAAAGAATATTTTAAAAACCTCATAAAAAAATTGTGATTGCTACTTAATATATATCAAAAACCTTTCCAATACAATAAAATAAAATAAAATAAAATAAAATAAATTTATATAAGTCTACTTATATAAGGTGCCCAAATTATTAAAAGGTTGCGTTAATTTTTTAAAAAAATATTTAGATTAAGTTAATCCCTGAATTCGCTTATACCATACCTGCTTTTTTAATAAATTGAGTTGACTTCTCGATCTCTGGTTTTGTAAGTAAACTAACCCCTACAAAAATTATAGCAGAGGCTAACATACCGATAAGTGCTTGCTCTACCGAAGCAATTTCCCATACTGAAGGTAATTTTACACCTAGGGCTATGAGCATATTATAAGAAGAAAAAAGTAGACCAAATACAATAGAAGCAAAAGCTCCTTTAGAATTCCCTGACTTCCAAATAAAAGCAAAAACTAAAGGCACAAACGCTCCAGTAGCTAAAAAGTCAGAACCAATCCAGGCAATGCGAAGTATTGAACGTATCTCTAAACTAATTAGTAAGCCTAATAAAGCAATGACTATTGTAGAAATTTTCCCTACAAATACCATTTCCTTAGCACTAACATTTGGTTTTATTTTACTCTTGTACATATCTACACTAAGCACCAAAGCACCGGTATTGATCATGGAATCCATAGTAGACATAATTGCGGAACAAAGCCCTACAAAAATAAAGGCTGCTAATCCAACTGGCAATAAATCAACAATCATGGCAGGCACTATTCCTCCTTCTGGTACAGATTCAAATATACCCAAACTTAAAACTCCTGTAAGCGTTACAATTAGGTAAAGAGGAATAAAAACCATAAAGGCTAAAGACATCATTTTTTTTGCATCATTAGGATTTTTTGTTGCAGAAATTCTTTGCCAAATATTGGCTTGTATCATCCAGGAACATCCAAAGGTTATAATAAAAACCAGGTTGTTTGAAATGTTATGAAAAAAGGAAAAGAATGCTGGCTTATTTTGTTCTAAAGCAATTTCTTGTACTTTTCCAAAACCGCCAGAATGTTGGTAAGCAACTATAAAAAGAACCACAACAGCTATAAGTAAAAATACAAACTGAATAATATCTGTAATAACAACTCCTTTAAAACCTCCAAAAAAGGAATACATTAAAACCATTGAAGTCCCAAAAAAAGCGGCTATTTTATAATCAATTTCAAAAAATGATTGAAAGAAATTACCAATAACTACAGCCTGAGTAGCTACTCCTAATATCATAAAAATTAAAATAAGTAATGAAAGTAAAAACGCTACTCTTTTATTGTAGCGAGCTTCCATCAATTGTGGTTGGGTAATCGTGCCTATTTTTCTAATAGCCTTAGAAAATAAATACATTAAAAATGTAGAAAACAAAACAGGCATTCCATAAATCCAAAAAGAGCTGATTCCTTGATTAAAACCGTGGTCTACAAGATCTATAGCAGAACCACCACCCCACCATGAAGCAATAAAAGTTATTGATAAAGCCCAAAATGGCAATTTTCTACTTGCCAAAAAATAGTCTTCCGAGGAAGTGCTTTTCTTAGCTTTAAGGACAACAACCATAATTACAAAAAAATAAAGTCCTAATAAAATGAAAGAAATATATTGAAGTTGTGTCATTTTTATTGATAAAAATTTATCCAAAGCTAAGAATTAAATGATAATTGATTAGATCTGTTTTTTTAGATAAAAAAAGTAAATTGATTATTACCACATGCTATGAAAGGCAATTTATAAAATCTAAATCTATTAAAATATAGTACTATGTTTTGCATAATACTATCTTTTACCCTATATTTGCATAAATAAACCTTACACTATAAAATTTCACAGCATTTATGAAGATAGAAAACACGAAGGCTCAAATGCGTAAAGGAGTCTTAGAGTATTGTATTTTGTCTATTTTACAACATGGAGATGCCTATACATCTGAGATCATTTCTACACTTAAAAGTGCAGAAATGATTGTAGTAGAAGGAACTATATACCCATTACTTACTCGGTTAAAAAATTCTGGTTTATTATCCTATCGATGGGAAGAATCCAGTTCTGGTCCACCAAGAAAATACTACGTTTTATCAGAAAGCGGACAACAATTTTTAAAAGAATTAGATATAACCTGGAATAATTTAATGCTTGCTGTAAACCAAATAACAAATGATAAATGAATAAGACTATCAATATAAATTTAGGAGGATATTTTTTTCATATAGACGAAACCGCCTACAAAAAATTAAAAAGGTATTTAGATGCCATTGCTAAATCTTTAAGTGATGATCCGGAGGGCAAAAATGAAATTATTGCTGATATTGAAGCGCGAATTTGTGAATTATTATCTGAAAAAATTACAGAAACTCGTCAAGTAGTTAATGAGCTAGACATTCATAATATTATAAAAATAATGGGAGAACCTGAAGATTATTCAGATCATGATGAGAACTTCCAGGAAACAAAGTCTAAATCTAACAACGGTAAAAACAATTTTAAAAAATTATTTAGAGATCGTGAAAATAGATTTATAAGTGGTGTTTCATCAGGGATTGCTCATTACTTGGATCTTGATGTTGTTTGGATTAGAATTGCATTTATCTTATTAACTGTTTTTTCTGGGATGGGTCTTATTGCCTACATAGTATTTTGGATTGTTACTCCAGAAGCAAAAACAACTGCAGAAAAACTTCAAATGGAAGGAGAGCGAGTAACTATTGACAATATTGAGAAAAAAATTAGAGAGGAGTTCAGTTCTATCAAAGAAACTATCGAAGATGGCGCAAATAATGTAAAAAAAAAAGTAGCAGATGGATTTCAAAGAAATGGAAAGAATACCACATCTGGCTTGCAAGACTTTCTTAACGTTATTGGAAATATGATTACTGTTGTATTTAATGTAATAGGTAAGTTTATCGGTTTAATTATAGTTATTTTTTCTTCAATCATTTTAATCTCTATTTTCTTTGGAGTTTTCTCTTTAGGAAGTTTTGAATTATTAGGATATGGTGACAATCTTATAAACCTTCCCGATTTCGTATATGATTCAATCATACCCTATTGGATACTTACTATTTGTATGTTTATTGTAATTGGATTTCCTTTTTTAATTCTTTTTATACTTGGCCTTAGAATCATTTCAAGTAACATAAAACAATTCAGTAAAACAGTGTCTTTATCATTACTTAGCGTTTGGATTGTAGCTTTATTAACAATTGTTTTTGCCGGAATAGACATAGGAACATCTGATGCTTATAACGGAACCAAAATTGAAAATTATCCATTAAATTTATCATCTAAAGACACCTTGTTTTTAAAAATGATAAATGATGATGAACTTTATTTTCAAGACAAATTAAGAAGAAGTACTAAGAGAATAAAAGTTGAAGATAATGGCGTTAAAAAAATTTATGCTACCAACGTAAAAGTATCTGTAGAAAAAAGTAATACTGAAAATTTTACATTTAAAATTAGAAAAGTCTCTGAAGGAAGAAATAAAAATAAGGCTACTGAAAAAGCTGCAAAAATTGATTATCGCTATTCAATAAAAGACAGTACTCTAAAATTAAATGCTTTTTTCTTATCGCATTTAAATCATAGGTCAAGTGATGAAATTGTATATGTGACGATATATGTTCCAGAGGGTAACACTGTGTTTATAGACACTAGCACTCATAGTTTCTTATATCGAATTAAAAATAGTAATAACCTATATCATGGAGATGTAACCAATCATTTTTTTGAAATGACAGAAAAAGGGTTGAATTGTACTGACTGTATAAAACAGCTTAAAATGTAATTAAAAGATGTTTAAAAACAGTTCATCCAAAAAAATCAACAATTGAGTACTCAATAATTAATTAAACACAAAAAGAATTATACATTTATCAAAAAAAAACTATGAAACTAATTATCATCAAATTTACAGCCTTCTTATTTCTAATTACTCTTTCCACATGTAGTATAGATATACTAAATAGAATTGAAGGAAATAAAAATGTAATCTCTGTTAAAAGAGATATTAATGAAGATTTTACGAAAGTAAAGGTAAGTACAGGTATAGAATTAATAATAGACCAAGGAAGTGAAATTTCACTAACTGTAGAAGCCGACGAAAATTTACATGATATTATTATCACAGAGGTTGAGGGTGGGAAATTAAAAATTTATACTGAAAAAAATATTTGGAAATCTGCTTCAAAAAAAGTGTATCTGACAGTAAATACCCTGGAAGAGTTAAAAGCTTCTAGTGGAAGTAATGTAATCACTACTAATGTAATTAAAGCTACAGATCTTCATATTGGCTCTAGTAGTGGCGCCAAGTTAACTCTAGAGGTTACAGCAGTTAACCTTATATCAAATACCAGTAGTGGCGCAAGTGCCAATATAGATGTAAATGCTAACAGCGTAGTGTCAAGTTCTAGTAGTGGGTCAAACATGAAAATTAAAGGAAAGTCCACAAACCATGAAACAAGTGCATCAAGTGGTAGCTCCATAAATGCCTATAAGTTACTGTCTAAAAATGTTACGACAAAGGTAAGTAGTGGTGCAAGTATAAGTGTCCATGCATCAGAATCTATTGATGGAAAAGCTAGTAGTGGAGGAAGTATTTCTTTTGAAGGGAATCCAGAAAAAATAACAAGAAAAACATCATCCGGCGGAAGTATTTCTGGCAGTTAACAAAGTAACAATTAAATGAAAAAGAAAATATAGGTTTAATTTTGTTAGACTATTAAATAAGAGTTGCTTGAAATATAACAACTCTTATTTTTTTTTCAAATGTTCTTCTATATCAGCAAGATGGTGTTCTAATGCTTCCGATGAAATTTGTATTTCTCTAATTAATAAAGTAAGTGAGACAAGTAGTAACAATAGCGCTATACCAAATAACCAAATGGCCACAAGTTTATATTCTATATAAATTAAAAACATAGTTAAGACACACAACAATAAACTTCCTATCCCAAATATTTGCATCCAACGTGTTAACGTAAGTCTTAGTTTAAGGTTTTTAATTTGTCTGAGTAATGATTCATCTTTGTTATCTAAATAAACCGCATGTAAATTTCTAATTACTGCAGCGTAGGCTAAAAATCGGTTCGTGTAGGCTAACATGATTAAAGATATTGCCGAAAATAAAAGTGCGGGTGTAGTTAATGTTAATGCTTCCATAGGATACAAAATTAAATATTTTCTATACTTTTAGCGCATGAAAAAATATGTTATTTTTTTTATTGTTTTATTTTGCCTTGAGGGTAAAGGACAAAAACTACCTGATGGCTTTACTTATTTATCAGAAATTGATCCAACTATAAAAAAAGAGCTCAGGTATTTCACCACAAATAATTTTATTGGAATACCCATAGATGGATATAAAAACAATAAGATTATACTCACAACCCCTACAGCAAGAGCACTAAAAGAAATTCAAACTAAATTGATGAGTTCTGGACTTAGCATTAAAATTTTTGATGCCTACAGACCACAACAAGCTGTAAATCATTTTATCAGATGGGCCAAAGTAATGAATGATACCTTAATGAAACAATTTTATTACCCGGATGTTCAAAAATCTGAATTGTTTACATTGGGCTTTATTGCCTTAAAATCTGGTCATACAAGAGGCAGTACGGTAGATCTTAGTATTGTTGACATAAAAACAAATAGAGAATTAGACATGGGGAGTTCTTATGATTTTTTCGGTGAAAAGTCGCATCCGTTTTATAAAAAAATCACTGATAAACAAATGAAAAACAGGATGTTACTTAGATCTATTATGATAAAAAATGGTTTCATACCCTATGACAATGAATGGTGGCACTTTACATTAAAAGATGAACCCTACCCCACTACCTACTTTAATTTTACAATTGAATAATAAAAGTTTTAACAAAATCTAAAGGACATACAATTACAACGGCATTATATTTGTGTAGCATACTATAAAATCAACTAACTTGAAATTATTCTCAACTATTTTTTATTTTTTATTTTTTATTTCTTTCTCTCTATATAGCCAGACGGATACACTCACCGATTCGAATAAAAAAAACGTAGGGAAAAATGTTATCATAGGAATTCCAAACAAAAAATTCAAAAAACCAATGTCTTTAGACATTGGAAATAATGATGGTTTTAAAAAAGCATTTGACAATAAAAAGAAAAAAGACGCAAAAAAGAAAAAAGAAGAAGACCTTAATAATAAAGGAATTCTTTCAGATGCTAAAATCTCTGAAGAACGTTTTTTAAAATCATGGAAAAAAATAAATGCCCCTTTCCCTAAGATTGATCAAGATCTTGGAAGCTTTAGAACGCAATCTAAAGCTGTACGAATTATTTGTAGAGATTTTCAATATCCAGATGGAGATAGAGTAACAATCACCATCAATGATATTCCTGTAATTAGAAACATCACCTTATACAGTTCTTATCAAAGTTTTGATCTGCCATTACAGGTAGGAATTAATAAAATTGCTTTTATTGCATTAAACCAAGGAACTTCAGGGCCAAACACTGCTGGTTTTACAGTTTTTGATGATGCTGGAAACGTAATTTCTTCTAATGAATGGAATCTTGCAACAGGTGCTAAAGCCACTGTTATCATAGCAAAAGACAAATAAAACCTCCAAACGAAATCGTTGTATTTAATTTAATTACGACTACTTTTTTTATTCTATTTAATTCATTTATTTTTGTACAAAGAATCCATTAATTTATTAAGGTTTCTATTTTGAAAAAAAACAATAAAAGAGAATGAAAAAAGTCACAAAGCAAACCTACATTAACTGGTATAAAGACATGTTATTTTGGAGAAAATTTGAAGATAAATTAGCTTCAGTTTACATTCAACAAAAAGTTAGAGGTTTTCTTCACTTATACAATGGCCAAGAAGCTGTTTTAGCGGGTGCTTTACATGCCATGGATTTATCTAAAGATAAAATGATTACTGCCTACAGAAATCATGTTCAACCCATTGGTATGGGAGTTGATCCAAAAAAAGTAATGGCAGAATTGTATGGAAAAGCCACAGGAACATCAAAAGGTATGGGTGGGTCAATGCATATTTTTTCAAAAAAACACGGATTTTATGGTGGTCATGGAATAGTTGGTGGTCAAATTCCTTTAGGAGCTGGTATTGCATTTGGTGATAAGTATAAAGGAAATGATGGGGTTACCCTTACTTGTTTTGGAGATGGTGCTGCGAGGCAAGGTTCTCTTCATGAAACATTTAACATGGCAATGCTTTGGAAATTACCTGTAGTATTTATTGTTGAAAATAATGGATATGCAATGGGTACCTCAGTAGAAAGAACTGCAAACCATACGGATATATGGAAGCTAGGTTTAGGATACGAAATGCCTTGTGGACCAGTAGATGGAATGAATCCAATAAAAGTTGCTGAAGCTGTAGATGAAGCTATCCAAAGAGCAAGACGTGGTGAAGGTCCAACATTTTTAGAAATGAAAACCTATCGTTACAGAGGTCATTCCATGTCTGATGCACAACATTATAGAACAAAAGATGAAGTAGCAGAATACAAAAAAATTGATCCAATTACTCAAATACTAGATGTCATTAAAGACAAAAATTACGCTACACAAGAAGAAATTGAAAAAATAAATCAGGAAGTTAAAGATATGGTCAAAGAATGTGAAAAATTCGCTGATGAGTCTCCATATCCTGAAATCAGTCAATTACATGATGTGGTCTACGAACAAGAAGATTACCCTTTTATCAAATAGTATAAGAAGGTTTAAAAAGAATAACACTTATAATTTAGCATTTGCAAATTAGAAGAGGAAGATTAAAAAATAATTTAGGATAACATATGGCAATAGTAGTAAACATGCCTCGCTTAAGTGACACCATGGAAGAAGGTGTTGTGGCTAAATGGTTAAAACAAGTAGGTGATAAAATTGAAGAAGGAGATATTCTTGCTGAAATTGAAACTGATAAAGCAACCATGGAATTTGAATCTTTCAATGAAGGAACGTTATTGCACATCGGAGTTCAAGAAGGAGAAACGTCTCCAGTAGATGCTCTTTTAGCAATTATTGGTGATGAAGGCGAAGATATTTCAGGGATTTTAAATGGAGCTTCTACAGAGGAGACTCCTCAAGAAGTTGTTCAAGAAGAAACAACTGTAAAAAGCAATACTTCGTCAATTCCTGACGGAGTTCAAATAATTTCGATGCCGAGATTAAGTGATACCATGGAGGAAGGAACAGTTGCTTCCTGGTTGAAAAATATTGGGGATAAAGTTGAAGAAGGAGATATTTTAGCTGAAATTGAAACTGATAAAGCCACTATGGAATTTGAATCTTTCTATGAAGGTGTTTTATTACATATTGGTGTTCAAGAAGGAGAAAGTGCAAAAGTAGATAGTTTATTAACCATTATTGGACCAGAAGGCACAGATGTGTCTACTCTCGTAACTGCTCACAAAGATGGTAGTATCTCTACTGCGACTGTTGAAGCTAAAAAAGAGACTTCTACTCCTGAAACTAAACAAATTGAAGAACAAACTGCTGTAATTCCTCAGTCAAATAATACTGGAGGTAGAATCTTTGCTTCTCCTCTTGCCAAAAAAATTGCAAAAGATAAAGGTATTAACTTAGCAGATGTGAAAGGTTCCGGAGAAAATGGTAGAATTGTAAAGAAAGATGTAGAAAGCTACACTCCTGCTGCTGCAGTAGAGGCAACACCAACTCAAACAAACCAAACTACAACTCCATTAGCAACCTATATTCCTGTTGGTGAAGAGTCTTATGAAGATGTAAAAAACTCTCAAATGCGTAAAGTGATCGCTAAGCGTTTAGGAGAGTCTAAATTTACTGCTCCTCATTACTACCTCACTATCGAGTTAGATATGGACAATGCCATAGCCTCTCGAAAGACAATTAATGCTCTACCAGAAACTAAAGTTTCATTTAATGATATGGTAGTAAAGGCTTGTGCTATGGCATTAAAAAAGCATCCCCAAGTAAACACTTCATGGAATGGAGATACTACTAGATATAACCATCATATTCACATTGGAGTTGCTGTTGCAGTAGACGATGGGCTTTTAGTTCCAGTATTAAAATTTACAGACCAAATGAGTTTAACTCAAATTGGTGGAAATGTTAGAGATTTGGCAGGCAAAGCAAGGAATAAAAAAATTGCTCCTAACGAAATGGAAGGTAGTACGTTTACCATTTCTAATTTAGGAATGTTTGGAATTCAAGAATTTACATCGATTATCAATCAGCCCAATTCAGCAATTTTATCTGTAGGTGCGATAGAAGAAAAACCTGTGGTTAAAGAGGGTCAAATTGTGGTTGGAAACACCATGAAAGTAACATTAGCATGTGATCATAGAACCGTAGATGGAGCTACTGGTGCCCAATTCTTACAAACTGTAAGAGCTTACATAGAAAATCCTGTGACCATGTTAGCATAGAATTTTTAAATTATACATAAAAAAACCTCTAGAATTTCTAGAGGTTTTTTTTATAAAATTAGAAGAATAATTACATTTTTGAAACCGTTACCTTGGTTGTTCCAGTAATATTCATTCCTTGAGTAGCTATAGTCATCTCAATTTCTGAGTTATTTGAAATACCAGTGCTAATATCAATAGTTGTTTTTCCTTTAATTGTTCCGGTTCCAGCTGCCCCACTCATATCACCTGAGACATCTAAAGTAACAAAACCGTCTGCAATACTGCTTACTGTATATTTAGTAGTCATATTCATTCCTTGATTTTCATTTTCAGAGCTCCAAGAAGAACCAACAGAAACTTTTTCTTTTGGGTAATTGATTGCGTTCATAGACCTATTTGTTATTTGTTCCATTCCAGGAATCGCAGGGTCTAATTTAGTATCTATCATATTGCCTTGATGATCTAAAGTATTGTAGATGACCGCTTCCATCATTGGTGCAAATTGTGATTTTAACATTTGTCCCATCTGGTCTAGTTCTTCATCACTCTTATTAGAATCATAATTCATTGTCATACCTCCTTGCATCATATCCATTACAATAGAAGTTATTTGAGACTCTGTTTTAATATTTTCTTCTACAACATCGGCAACTATCATTCCCATGGTCATTTTCATATTCATACCCCCTTGAGTTCCCATGCTTTGGTTGCTTTCGGTAGTTACTAAAAAACTATCTCCTTTGGTATAATTGAGGCGTAATAAAACAGATTCTTGAGCAGTTGCTGATAATGTTGTAATAACTAATAATGCAATAAGTACTTTTTTCATTTTTTTCATTTTTTTATTTATTTTTATTTATTAAAATTCTTGATTTATGTCCCAAGCTTCAAGAGTTTCTTTTAATGTTTTAATAAACATTCCTCCTAATGCACCATTAATAACTCTATGGTCGTAAGAATGAGATACAAACATCTTTTGTCGAATCCCAATAAAATCTCCTTCAGAAGTTTCAATAACCGCTGGGACTTTACGTATAGCTCCAAGAGCTAATATCGCAACCTGGGGTTGATTAATTATTGGTGTCCCCATAACAGATCCAAAACTACCAACATTAGTAACTGTGTAGGTTCCGTTCTGAATTTCGTCAGGTTTTAGTTGGTTATTTCTTGCTCTTGATGCTAAGTCATTAACTTGCCGTGTCATCCCTACAAGGTTCAATTGATCTGCATTTTTTATGACAGGTACTATTAAATTACCATCAGCCAGTGCAGCTGCCATTCCTAGATTGATGTTTTTCTTTTTGATAATAGTATCACCTTGTACAGCAATGTTTATCATAGGAAACTTCTTAATTGTAGCTGCTACTGCATGCATTAAGATAGGAGTGAACGTTAATTTTTCGCCTTCTCTTGTAAAGTACGCGTCTTTCACTTTAGCTCTCCACTTTACAATATTTGTAACATCAATTTCTATAAAAGATTGAACATGTGCAGAAGTTTGAACAGAAGCCACCATATGTTTGGAGACTAATTTACCCATACGGGTCATTTCTATGATTTCATCTTCACCATTAACCGAAATTGGAGCTGATTTAACAAAATCAGAGGTATCTAATGGTATAGTTTCAGTTTTTATGGCTTTTACTGGCTGTAAATTATTTCTATCTGCAATATAGGAGAGTATATCATTTTTAGTTACTCTTCCGTCTTTTCCAGTTCCTGAGAGCATATCTAGCTCTTCCATAGACAAACCTTCAGTTTCTGCAATTTTTCTCACTAAAGGTGAAAAGAATTTACCCGAATCTGATGTTTTTAAAATGGGTGATTTTTTTATTTCTGAGGCAGCGTCTATCGTTTGCTGAACCTCAGCAACGTGTTCAGTAACCTCTACTTTTTCTTCAAAAGATTGATTTGAAGTTTCATCACCACCATTAGTTTCAATTACAGCTATAGTTTGACCTACAGCAACAATGGCATCTTTTTCAAATAAAATTTCGACTAGTATTCCTTCCACCTCACTTGGGACTTCAGAGTCTACTTTATCTGTGGCTATCTCTACAATTGCTTCATCTAATTCTACGGTATCTCCAACTTCTTTTAACCAAGATGTAATTGTTGCTTCAGCAACACTTTCTCCCATCTTAGGTAATTTTAACTCGAACTTAGCCATTGTACATTGGTTTTGAGATTGCGAAAATACGAAAAATGAGTGATAAAAGAATAACTATTAGAATTGAAAAAAGATGTTTAAAATAAATTAAATTTAATAAATATTCTATTTTAGTTAAATTTTAAATAAATAATTTACCATTTTGAAGATTTTATTAATAATATGATAATTATTCATTAAAAAAATTAAATTTTGAGTTTTAAAATAGTTTCTTTTTTATTCAAATCATTTAATTCTTTAACGGTTACTTTTTTTGTTTGATTTGGTCTTCCGAAATTATTATAAACTGTTATTTTAAGGTAAGTAGGTATAGAATTATCACCTGTCTTTTTACCATAATAAGTGATATTAAATAACCATTCTCCTTTATCTTTTTTAGTGATAAAAAACTCTTCTAATCCATAACCTTGAGCGGTTTCTTTTATAATTCTAGAACGCTCCTCATTCTGTGTATGTGACCAAGTATAATATCTTTGCTGAGGATTTACAATTTGCAAATCAAATTGGGCATCAAAATAACTCCATTCGAACACTATACGTGTATCATACTCTGCATTTTTTTTATAAAAATCAGGAATATCGGCAGCAACTAAAGTTGAGTTGTGCAAGGCTACTAAATTTTTATATTCTGAATTAATGGTTTGCTTTAATCCAGAAAATGAATTGACCTCAGTATATTTATTATTGTATATTTTATTATGAACCTCCTGGGCTTTTGTAAATTGCTTGTTGAGTTGATAACTTAAAGCTAAATTTCTATAGGCCTGAGATTCTGATGGTTTTAAGGAGATTATTTGTTCATAAGCTTCAACAGATTCATCAAACATGTCAAACTCCTCATATTTATAGGCCAACATCCTTAAAATTTCAACATCTAAACTTTTATGTACTTCTAAAACATTGGATAATATTCTCTTAATCATATAAGAGTTATTCCAATTTTTAAAATAAGAAGCCATATCAAAAAAGAAATTGACATCCTTACCATATAATTCTCTTTGAGAAAGGTACGTTTTATAAGCCTCCTCAATAGTTGTTGTTTGTGATATTTCTTTTATGTAGGGTTTATCAATAATTTCTTCAATTTCTGTATCATCTATATAAGTAGGTGTATTCCCTAATTGTCTTTTCTTTTTCTTTTTAAAACTTGACGAACCTGTTTTTGTTTTTATGAGTAATACCCCATTACTTCCATCACTTCCGTAAATATTTGTTGCAGCCAAACCTTTTAAATAGGTAACACTCTCAATATTTTCTGGATCAATAAAACCTGTATCAGCTATAAAACCTCCACCTCTTGAAGAGTTACTTTGTTTAATCACCAAGCCATCAACAACTACAAGACCATACTGATTTCCTAAGATAGTAGTACCTAGTCCTCTTCCTACAAACTGACTCAAATCATCATTAGCTCCTATTTTTACACCTGCAAATTTACCAGCTACAGCATCTTTTACATCAGTATTTGAAGGTATTATTTTATTTCCATCTAAAGTCTCTATAGAGTACCCTAGTCTTTTTTTATCTAGTTTACCATATCCATTATCTACAACTTCTTGTTTATTATTCTCAAGTACCAACTCATCAAGTACCATATTACCGTCAGTCATGTAAATATTTTTTGTTGCGCTATCTGAAGCTCTAGATAAAATGGTGTTTTTCCCTACATATCTAAATTCTAAAATTCCCCTATTCTGGGCTTTAATTGAAAAGTTACCTAAACTATCAGTTAAAGTCTGTGTGTTGTTTCCTCTTGAAACAACAGTAACATCCGAAAGGTATCCATTTTCATCACTAACCCGCCCATTAATGGTCTTAAATTCTGATGATGCAGATGTATTAGATTGGATAGTTCTTAAATCAATAAACTTGTCTTTAGAGCCTTTTGTAATAGAGACTAAAAAATCTGTATTGTATTCTTTATTACTAGATACAACTGTGAGAGGTGCTGTAATTTTTAGAAGTTTTGAATCGTAAGTATATCCATCAGAAAATAACAAAACCTCATCTGATGCTGAAACTATTAATTTGTTGTAGTTAGTTGAACCATCATACGTTGTATTTTGAAGTTCTTTTTTTAAAGCTAACCAATTACTATTTTTAATACCGTAAGTTTCGGTTAAAATGATATCATTACTAAATTTAATAAGGCTAACTTCTGTAGTTGAATTTTTAAAAAAATACTCATTTAAATAATCTAAATCATTATCTAAATTTCTATCAATCATACTGTAAGAGGTGTCCCAAAGTAATGTAACTTTTTTAGTAATTTCCTGAGAACTAACAGAGAGGCAGATTGAAATAGCTGTTAGTAGTGATAAATATTTTCTCATATTTTTTTTATAAAATTAGGAATAAATCTTTAAACCCAATCTATTGGATTTGTTAAAACATCTATTAACTTTTGTTCTTCAGAATCTTCTTTAGGACTATAATTATATTTCCACTGAACCAAAGGTGGTAAACTCATTAAAATACTTTCAATTCTGCCCTTAGTTTTTAGACCAAATAATGTACCTCTATCATGAACTAGATTAAATTCAACATAACGTCCTCTTCGTATTTCTTGCCAGTTTTTATGTGATTTTTCATAAGTCATATTTTTTCTCTTTTCAACTATTGGAACGTAACTTTCTAAAAAACTATTTCCTACTGCTGTTACAAAATCATATCTATCTTGAATCGAAAACTCATCTGTTTGTTTCAAATAATCGAAAAATAATCCTCCTATACCTCGTGCTTCATTTCTGTGAGTATTCCAAAAATAGTCATCACAATTCTTTTTAAAATTTGGATAAAATTCTTCTTGATATGGATCACAAACATTTTTACAAACCGTGTGAAAATGAACTGCATCTTCATTAAATAAATAATAGGGTGTTAAATCTTGCCCTCCACCAAACCATTGAGTTACAATTTCACCTTGCGAGTCATACATTTCAAAATAACGCCAATTGGCATGAACAGTTGGTACAAATGGATTATTAGGATGTAAGACTAGACTTAATCCACAGGCAAAAAAATCACCTTCATCTACGTTAAATTGTTTTCTTAATACTTCTGGTAATTCACCATGAACAGCTGATATATTAACACCCCCTTTTTCAAAAATAGCACCATTTTCTATGACACGAGTTCTTCCGCCTCCACCTTCATTACGCTTCCAAATATCTTCTTTAAATCTTGCTGCCCCATCTATTTCTTCAATTTTTGAAGTGATACGATCTTGTAGGCTTTCTATATATTTATAAAACTGATCTTTCATAAAATATTATTGGTTAATTATTTTTACTGTAGCTATTGTTGCTGAGGTAACAGAAAAAGGAATAATAAAAATTACTCCAACAAAAGGAATTAATAAAAATAACATAAATACAAGACCATTCCCAATGGCTATTCCTTTATTTACTTTTACAAATTGAATACTTTTTTGATAGCTAAAATGTCTTTCTAATGTATAATCCATATTTCCAAAACCTGCAAAATAAGCTTGCATCAAAAACAATAAAATAAAAGAGAAAAATCCAATGAATGGAATTAAGCCCAATAATAAAATTGGAAGTGAAAACAATAGTTCTCTGAATAAATTCCGGCTGCTAATCTTTATACTTCTTAATATAAGAGTTGAGGACGAAGAAACTTGTGTTTTTGATGTAACCCCTGTAAAATCATCTTCAATTTTCTTGGAAATTGGGCCCATAAAAGGAGCTGACAGAATCATAATAAGATGTTTAAATACTATTAATCCTATTGATATTAAAATAATACCGCCCAATATTTTACTAATAGTATTGATAGTTTCTTTACCAAAATCCCAACTCCAAAAACTTGAAATATATAAACCAATAACTTCTGAAAAACTGATAGAAATTAATACTATACTTAAAAAAACAACCACGCTTATAAGCATAGGGATCATAAAAAATCTCCAAAGTTTTAACCTAGAAATGACTTCATAAGCTTCTAAATAAGCTTTCAGGCCACCAATTAAATTAGAAATCATAATTTTAAAGCATTGTTTTGTTAATGTATGAAGATTTTTCAAAATCTCTAATATTGATAGAAATAATTGGAACTTCTGGAAATAATTGATTTAATTTAGAAACAATTTTTCTTGAGAGATCCGCTTTTTGCTCCGCTGTTCGTCCTTCCATAATATTTCCAAAAACATGAATAAAATCTTTATCACCTCCTAATACTAATGAATATTTGTATGAGTTTAAACGAACTTTAATAGCATCTTTCGAAAAAAGACCTGTAGAAAAAGCGGTCTCAAAAACCCCATTTAAAATTTCCTTAGGATCTTTTAATTCTAATATGTTTTTTGAACAATCAACTATAAAATGAGGCATTTTTTAATTTTAAAATAATTTTTAATTTTTTCAACTCTCAATATACACTAATTGCGTTGGATAATTTACAACATCATCAACAGAGACTATTTGAACAGCATCTCGTAATTGTTTCTTTAAAAGAATCACCCATTGCTTATCTGTACACTTAGGTATTTTAAGAAACAACTCCCTTCCAATACAATTATTATGGAGATCCATTATTCTTGGGAGCTCCTCATTAGGTGAAAAATCTTCGTGCCAATCTGTAAACTCCTTAGTCCATGAAATTATTTTATGTTTTTTTCTAGAAAACAAACTACACTGCTTCGCAATAAAAATATTCCATAAAGCATGACGAAAGGCATTAGCTTTATTATGAAACCCATGTGTGTTGGGAAACTCTTTTTGAGAAATTCTTAGAACATCAAAAGTAGCTTTTAGGGTAGAAATGAAAAAAAATGGATGCTTAATTAAAAACAACAATAAACTTTTTAGTTGTCTAAAACGAACTCCTTTTATGACATCCCAAAGCAGCATTTAATCTTTATATTCTTTAACAGCGTCTATAAACGCTTTCGCATTTTCTAGTGGAATATTTGGTAATATTCCGTGACCTAAGTTTACAATATATTTATCTTTTCCAAATTCACGAATCATTTGATGAACCATTTTTTTTATCTCTGCTGGCGGTGACATTAACCTAGACGGATCAAAATTACCTTGCAGTGTAATATTTCCTCCAGATAAATAACGAGCATTTCTGGCCGAACAGGTCCAATCTACCCCTAAAGCAGCTGCTCCAGATTTTGACATTTCATTAAGTGCAAACCAACATCCTTTTCCAAAAGCGATTACAGGAGCAAAATCTTTTAAAGCATTAATAATTTGCTGAATATACTTCCAAGAAAATTCTTGATAATCTGTAGGAGACAACATTCCTCCCCATGAATCAAAAATCTGAACAGCATTAACTCCAGCCATTACTTTTGCTTTTAAATAAGCAATCGTTGTATCTGTAATTTTTTGCAATAATTGATGAGCTGCTATTGGATTTGTAAAACAAAACTCTTTAGCCTTATCAAAATTTTTAGAACCTTGCCCTTGAACTACATAACATAATATTGTCCATGGAGACCCTGCAAAACCAATTAATGGAATTTCATCATTCAATTTTTCTTTGGTAACTTTGATTGCTTCCATCACATAACCTAATTCAATATTCACATCAGGAATAATAACGTTGTCTACCCCTTTTTGATCTCTAACTGGTTTAGGGAGGTAAGGACCAAAATCTGGCTTCATTTCAACCTCTATATTCATTGCTTGTGGAATCACTAAAATATCCGAAAATAGTATAGCAGCATCCATACCATATCTACGAATGGGCTGTACTGTAATTTCAGAGGCTAATTCTGGGGTTCTACAACGTGTAAAGAAATCATATTTCTTTTTAATCTCCATAAACTCTGGTAAATAACGACCAGCTTGACGCATCATCCATACTGGTGGCCTAT
>Ga0206124_10001137_pt1 | contig 21428 bp, 17 predicted proteins | sample Helgoland_Spring_3_FD_148671 | JGI IMG/M metagenome (GOLD analysis project Ga0206124, IMG submission 148671) | Pelagic subsurface seawater microbial communities from Kabeltonne, Helgoland, North Sea - Helgoland_Spring_Bloom_20160321_2 | ecosystem: Environmental > Aquatic > Marine > Epipelagic ... | reverse complement strand
GATGCAGGACCAACCCCAAAACCAAAAGGCGCGTGAGTTCGGATTGAGCTCATGGAGCGTGAACAATGCCACCACGGTATTTGTGCTTGTCGCCATCATCATCATTTCAGGGCTGTATAGTTACCTGACAGTACCGAAGGAGAGTTTTCCTGAGGTGGTGATTCCCGAAGTATTCATCGGAACTCCCTACCCCGGAAACAGCCCGTCGAACATCGAAAAACTGATTACGCGCCCGCTCGAAAAAGAAATCAAAACGATTACGGGGGTGGACGAGATCACATCAACTTCCATTCAAGGCTATAGCGCCGTGGATGTAAAATTTGAATTTGATGTGACTTCCGACGAGGCGTTGCGCAAAGTCAAAGACGCAGTGGACCGTGCGAAGGCTGATCCGGATTTTCCGGATGATTTGCCGGCGGATCCCGATGTTTTTGCTTTGAATTTCTCCGAGTTGCTTCCCGTGATGAATGTCAACTTGTCGGGCGATTTCAGCCTCGATGAACTCAAACGTTATGCCGAGGCGTTGGAAGAGGAAATTGAAGAGCTCCCTGAGATTTCCAAAGTGGACATTCGAGGGGTCATGGACAAGGAAGTGGAAGTGGTCGTGGACTACTTGCGCGCGGAAGCGATGCAGGTGAGCTTCAATGATATCTCAGGCGCCATTGCACAAGAAAACATTACCATTTCAGGAGGGGATTTGTTGGTCGACAACTTCCGCCGTTCCGTGCAGGTGGTTGGGGATTTTGAATCGACGAAAGACATTGAAAATGTCATCATCAAAAGCGAGAACAACTCCCCGGTCTACTTGCGGGATGTTGCCCGGGTGCATTTTGTTGAGCAGGAGAAAACCAGTTATGCGCGTGAGTATTTGCAGCCGGTTGTTTCACTGGATATCATCAAGCGTGCCGGCGAAAACCTGATTGCGGCATCGAATGGCATCAACAGCATCATCGCGGATGCGAAAGCCGATTACCTGCCGGAAAACTTGAATGTTTCCATCACCAACGACCAGTCAGATCAGACACGGACGCAAGTAGATGAATTGCAGAACTCAATCATTTTTGGGGTGTTGTTGGTGGTCGGGGTGTTGCTGTTTTTCCTCGGATTGCGCAATGCGTTATTCGTGGGGGTGGCGATCCCACTCTCCATGTTCATGAGCTTTATGATATTAAGTGCATTGGGGATCACGTTCAATGTAATGGTTCTTTTCTCCCTTGTTTTGGCGCTGGGAATGCTGGTGGACAACGGCATTGTGGTGGTGGAAAACATCTACCGACTGATGGACGAAGGGAAATCACCAATCCAAGCGGCGAAGCAAGGAGTGGGCGAGGTGGCTTGGCCGATCATTGCCTCAACCGCAACCACCCTGGCGGCATTTTTGCCCTTGGCTATCTGGCCCGGACTCATTGGGGAATTCATGAAATACTTGCCGATCACATTGATGATTGTCCTGAGTTCGTCCTTGTTTGTTGCCTTGGTTATCAATCCTGTTCTGACGGCTGCTTTCATGCGGGTGGGGGAGGATGGGGTAAGCAAAAAACGCGCCCATCGGGTAACGCTTTCGCTGGTGATTTTTGGGGGAATATTTTTGGTGGTTGGCGCCACAGCATTCGGAAATATTTTGCTCATTGCAGGCCTGCTGACCATCGCAAACGCTTATGTGCTGAATCCCGGAACACGCATGTTTCAAAACCGGTTCTTGCCGCGTTTGGAGCAGGGGTACGATCGCTTCTTACGTTACGCTTTGGCCGGTCGACGCCCTTGGACGTTCTTCTTTGGAACGGCGGGCTTGATGGTTTTGGCCTTTGTTCTGTTAGGTGCCTTCCCGCCCAAGGTGGAATTCTTCCCAAGCAACGAGCCACAATACCTGAACATTTTCATCACCAAACCCATTGGCACTGACATTGAGGAAACCAATCGCGTCACCCGCGAGATTGAAGGAATGGTTTTGGAGGTGATGAATGAAGAGCGCTTTCAACGGCCCAATCCGGAAACGGGTGAGATGGAGGCCTACATTGCCAATTCGATCATTGGCCAGGTGGGCAATGGAACGAGCGATCCGCAAGAAGGACCGTCGCTGGGCAACACGCCACACAAAGCGAGAATTGCGGTCAACTTCGTAAAATTCCAAGAGCGGAGAGGGCAGTCAACGCGGGATGTGTTGCGCTCAGTGCGGGAGCGTTTATCGGGCTATCCAGACGCGGAGATCATCGTTACCAAAAATTCTGACGGACCTCCTCAAGGCCCCCCGATCAACATTGAAATTCGTGGGGACGATTACGATGATGTCTTGGCCACGGCCAATTCAATGCGTCAGTTTTTGCGGGATTTGGATTTTGAGGGAGTGGAGGAGCTGAAGATTGACGTCGACAAGCGGAAGCCGGAGTTGCCAATCACCATCGACCGGGAGAAGGCTCGTCGCTACGGACTGTCCACGCAAAACATTGGCTACACCATCCGAACAGCCTTGTTTGGGCGGGAAGTGAGCACCTTTAAGGACGGTGAGGATGATTACCCTATCAATGTGCGGTTTGAGGAATCATCGCGCAACAATGTGGATGCCTTGATGAATCAAAAGGTCATTTTCCGAAGCGCCTCCGACGGTCAAATCAAAGAGGTGCCAATCTCGGCTGTGGCTACTGCCGAAAGAAGCACCACCTTTAGCAGTGTAAAGCGAAAGGATTTGGATCGATTGATCACCTTAAGTTCCAACGTTTTGGAAGGGGCGAATGCCAATGAGATTGTGTTGCAAATGCAAGCATCATTGGAGAAGTTCAACGCCCCTCGTGGTGTGGAATATGCCTTTACCGGCCAGCAAGAAGAACAAGCCAAAGAGTTAGCGTTCTTGTCTCAAGCCCTTTTGCTGGCGCTATTCTTGATCATTCTGATCATTGTGGCGCAGTTCAATTCCATCACTACGCCATTCATCATTGGGTTCAGCGTATTCTTCAGCCTCATTGGTGTTTTGCTGGGCTTGGTCATATTCCAAATGGACTTTGTGATCATCATGACCATGATTGGCATCATTTCCCTTGCGGGCGTGGTGGTCAACAATGCGATTGTTTTGATTGATTACACGGATTTGATCCGCGAACGCAAACGAAAGGAGTTGGGGGAGGAAGATCACCTGCCTTTTTCCGAAGTGGTCGAATCCATTGTGCAGGGGGGACGAACGAGGTTGCGACCGGTTTTATTGACCGCGATTACCACGATTCTGGGCTTGTTGCCATTGGCGATTGGACTGAACATTGATTTTGTCACGTTGGTGACCGAGTACGACCCACGGATTTACATCGGCGGCGACAACAATGTGTTTTGGAAACCCATGAGTTGGGCCATCATTTACGGACTAACCTTCGCGACCTTCCTCACATTGATCATCGTTCCCGTGATGTACTGGTGGATCAATCGAATGCTCTACAAGTACCGATTGAAGGAGACGGTTTAACCTCCATCTCCGCGTTGCTCGCGTTGCACGCGACTGGGAATGCGGGTGAGGATTTCGTAAGGAATGGTTCCGGCATCTGCGGCAAAGTCTTCGATGCGTTGCTGGATCCCAAATACCTCAACCTCATCGCCCGCTCGTGCATTGGGAATGGCCGTCACGTCGACCATCACCATGTCCATGCAGACTTTTCCAACGACCGGCGCCTGCTTCCCATGAAGCACGACTTTTCCTTGTCCGTTGGAGAGGTTCCGGGGAAAACCATCCGCATACCCCAAGGGCAATGTCGCGATGCGTCGGCTGTGATTCGCTGCGTCTTCCAAACCGTAACCAACGCCTTCTCCAGCCGGAATATCATGCAGTGATGAAATCACCGTGTGGAGCCGAACGACAGGCTCCAATTCCAGGGATTTCGAGCGCGACGGTTCTACGCCAAACAATGCAATTCCAATCCGCACATAATCTCCGCTATGCTGCGGAAATCGAACAAGTCCTGCAGAATTGAGCAGGTGGGACTTGATGTTGGGCTGGACTTGCCGAAGGGCGTGAACGACCCTTTCAAACCGAAGGATTTGCTTTTCCGTGGCGCCGTCTTGTTCGGGGCGTTCTGCGCTGGCCAAGTGGCTGAATGCCGTTTTCACTTCTGTAGAAGGTCGGTTTATGATCTCCGTTAGGGTTGACGTGTCGGTGTCACCAAACCCCAGCCGATGCATGCCCGTATCAATTTTGAGGTGAATGGGCCAGGGCTTTGTCGCGCCGCTTTGCCGCCACGCATCGTTGAAATCGTCAAAGTGTTGGAGGCTGTGGATGCACGGCTCCAATCGGTACTGAAGGAGAGAGGCAAAAGTGGACGGTTCAGGATTGAGAACCATGACGCGAGAGACAATGCCGTGTTGACGAAGTTCGACCCCTTCTTCTGTGCAGGCCACAGCCAGCAGGGTTACACCGTGGAATTTCAGCAGGCGCGCGATGGCCGGACCATTGGTTCCGTATCCGGAAGCTTTGATCACCGCAATCAGGTCCGTGGATGGATGTGCAAATTCCCGGACATATGTGCGGATGCGCCGCAGGTTATGGCCTAGAGCAGAGAGATTCAGTTCCAAACGAACGGCATGACTTCGGTGCATAAGCGTTGGAATCAAACGTTCGAATTGCGCTGCCCTGGCGCCTTTGATGAGTGTGTTTTTTCCCTGAAAGCTGAGCGGATTCGTTGCCAAAAGCTCCAATGCTTCCTCCACGGTGCGGAGAGTTTTTTCAGGGGCAGCGCCGAGGCCGTCGAAAGCAGGACCAATGAGCCAGACCGGATCCATGCCATGGCTGCGGACGAACGAAACCAATTGTTCGGTTCCCTCCGCGTCCATGCCGGGGATTTCACCAATAATCGCGGCCGGTTTGAATGGACCGGGCAGCCGACTCAAGTCTTGAATGGCCAGTTGAAGGGCATCCCAATCGTTGGTGTAGGCGTCTGAAATCAACCACGACCCATCGGCCTTTTGCAGCCGCTGCATGCGGTGGTCGAGGTCTTGGAAATGCAAAAGGCTTTCACGAACGTGATCCTCACTCAAACCCCATTCCAAGGCGAACAGCGCCGCGGTCATCGCATTTCGGTAGCCAACTTCCCCTGAGAAAGGCAGTCGCCAGATTGATTCAATCCCATTCCAAGCAATGGATACGCTTCGCCCGTGATCTTGCACGTGGCTCTTGACCCTCAAGGTGTTGTCCGGGGCCTCTCCCCACGTTTTGACTGGAATATTTTGGTCTGTCAGCAATTGCTTGGCCAAGTCGAGTTGATCGGGCATCGCGACCCATTGGCAACCTTCGAATAGGCTTATTTTTTCTTGGGTGAGCGCCGCAACGCCTTCGAAGTTTTGCAAATGAGCGTTGCCAATGTGGGTCAGGATGCCATGGGTGGGACGAATGGCGTGCCAATGGCGTTGCATTTCTTTGGGCTCTGAAATCCCCGCTTCAATGAATGCGATGTCGTGGTCCGGCAATAGATCGCCCAGTGCCAGCGGCACGCCAACTTGACTGTTGAAGCTTCGCGGATTTCCACAGGCATGGTGATCCTTTGCGAATAATTGCATCAACCATTCTTTGACCGTTGTTTTGCCGTTGCTGCCTGTGATTCCAACGGTTGGAACGTCGCAAACGGTTCGCCAGTGCCGGGCAAAATCCTGCCAGGCGTGCAATGGATTTGCTGCGACAAGCACATCGGAATCGGGCAGCGAAGGGAGGGGAGTTTCGGATTGGACCAAAAAATACCGCACGCCCATGCTGTGGGCGGCTGCTAGGTAATCATGTCCATCGTGCCAGACACCTCGAATGGCGATGAAAAGGGTGTCGTGTGCTGCGGATAAGGGGAGTTGCCGGGAGTCTTGGATCGCACGCAAACGGGACTCGTGGTCCGCGTTCATGCGGGTTTGAATCAAGTGGAAGTGATCCCGCTGGGGCCGGTCGCTCAACCAGTTTTTCCAGTCCCTGACGGTCATTGGTCCTTGGCCTCGTTGCGTGCGGCTACAAAGGCCTGTCGGGTCAGCGGGATGTAGCGGTCTTTCTCTCCAATTTCTACGGTGTTGGCGCCACCGGAAATTCGATGTGAAAAATGAGCGGGCCGGCCTGTTTCCATGCAAACCGCGTGGAGCTTGGTCACTTCCTCTGCCAAGCAAAGCAGTTCAGGCATGCATCCAAAGGGCTTAGCGGTGAAATCCAAATCGAGACCTGCCGCAATGACACGGATGCCTTGATCCGCCAATTTCATGCAGATTTCAGGCAAAGCATCGTCGAAGAATTGAACCTCATCAATCGCGATAACGGTGATGGGCCTTGCTTGACTTTTGAGGTAATTTAGAATTTCTTCGCTGTTGGCAACGGTGATAGAAGGAAGCGCATTGGAATCATGGGAAGTGACTTCACCCTTGTTGTAGCGCGTATCGGTAGTAGGTTTGAAAATCACCGTAGGCTGATGGGCAATTTGTGCGCGACGCACCCTACGAAGCAGTTCTTCGGTTTTTCCCGAAAACATGGGACCGCAAATGATTTCAATGCGGCCTTCGCCGAGGCCGGTGTGTTGCAAAGGGGAATGTTCTTCGTGTGGGACCATCATGATTGTGCTCGAAATTACTTCAGGCACTACTTTGCACCCTCATGAAGCGCATGCAATTTTTTCAAATGACGAATTATTCGATGAGTTGGAGGTTGAATCCGGCAGTTTTTGCCTTGGCTTTGATCGCATTAACAGGATGCAGCCGCACGGCCGGTGAAGGTGGTACAACCACCATTCAGGGAAGTATTGAGGTCGAAAAACGCTTGGTCATCGTCAACCCGGCCTCTGCACAGGCGCCGCATCCCGCCGCAGACCAGGACGTATTCATCATTTACGGTGACCGCATTGGGCCGGACGACCGGGTGCGAACCAATTACGACGGAGACTTTGCTTTTTACGGAATGCGCCCCGGGGAGTACACGGTTTATGTGTACAGCGAAGACACCCTCGATGCTGGCGGTCCCGATGTCCCGATTCTCCATCGGTTGACCATTGAGAAAGGGGACGATGCAGTTGATTTGGGCGTGATTCGGATCTATGAGGAAATCTAATCGATGAACAGGGGCATTGTTTTTCTCCTTTTATGTGCAGTGATCAGCACGTCGCAAGCGCAATACACCGATACCGGGGGTTGGGCGGGCCTATCCCTGGAGCAAAAAATCAAAAAGGATTGGAGCTGGTCGTTGAAGTGGGAGAACCGATGGTCCATGGCAGGAACGTGGCACGACCGGGGGTTTGTTAACGCCGGTGTCGCTTACAAGTTGAATAAAATTTGGAGCGCAGAGGTGCAATGGCGCTGGATTGAGCGCCAGCGAGACGCAGGTTTTTATGAGCCGGGTCGACGCTTTGCCGTTCGTTTCGATGGAAAGGCCAAAAGCGGCCCGGGCCAATGGAAATGGCGCTTGATGACCACGAAGGCATGGAATCCCATGACGGGACTGGAGGGCAATGCGGCTTCGGAAGATTTGGTTCAGCGTTTCCGTTTGGGGTATGCATGGAGCCCAAGCAATTCGTGGTCATTGGTGCCGAGCTATGAAGTTTTCTTAAAGGATATGGCGGGGGGGTCAGCAGCATCGAGCAGCCGTTTTCAAATGCAATTGAAGCGGAAGATCAATAAGCAATGGACGGTGGGAACGGCCTACGTTTGGTCCGATGAGTGGCAATCGGTGGATCCATGGGCCGAACACGTGATGAGACTGAATGTCACCTGGCGGCTGCCCGACTTCAAAAGAAAGGGCCGAAAGAAAATCATTCCTCCGGCGCGGGTTTATTCTTCGAGTGGAAAGCGTTGGTCGCCTCAACGGCAATTGGCGGGAAGGTGCAACAGCGAACAGATTTACCTGTCTGAAGTGCACGCCAAAGGCGACCCGGCAGATTACATCGAAGTGCGCAATGCGGCGCAGGAACCTTGCGATTTGGAAGGCTGGGAGCTGACGGACAATTTGGACCAGCCTGGACTGGTCTTTGGGCCAATGATTTTGCCTTCGGGAGGATGTTGGTTGGGGTATGAATCGGGCAGAGGGTCGTTTTCTTTCGGAATTTCTGCAGAGTCGGAAATCATTTATTTGAAAATTCCATCGGGAGAGCTGCGCTCTTGGACGCTTCCTCTTGCAGAGAAAAAACGGTCTGTATCCATTGATATTAGTGGGAATCAGTGGTTTTCAACGCCTTCACCGGGCAGTCCCAACCCCGATGGCGCACGCGACTAATCAGTTTTGTCCACAAGATGTCTTGGGTTGTAAACATCCGTTTGCTATCTTCGCACCCCCAATTTTGGGGAGAATTCGAACATTCAAAACACTGAGCTGTGGATACTTTGAGCTACAAAACACGCTCCATCAATAAGGAGAACGCCGACAAGAAGTGGTTGGTCGTTGATGCTGAAGGCCAAACTTTGGGCCGTTTGGCATCCGAAGTTGCTAAGCGTTTGCGCGGAAAGCACAAGCCGAATTTTACACCCCATGCAGATTGCGGCGACTTCGTGATTGTGGTCAATGCTGAGAAGGTGGTTTTGACAGGAAAGAAGTGGGAGCAAAAGGAGTACATCCGTTACACGGGTTACCCAGGGGGTCAGCGAAAGCGCACGGCGATTGAGCAATTGAAGCGAAAGCCCTTTGCCTTGGTTGAGGATGCGGTTCGCGGCATGCTGCCAAAGAATACACTCGGACGAGAAATTTTCCGGAACTTGCATGTATATGTAGGCCCGGATCACAAACATGATGCTCAACAGCCTGAGCAATTCACATTGAACGCTTGATTCAAGCTTGATCATTACATCGAATGGAAGTCATCAACACATCTGGCCGAAGAAAGACCGCAGTTGCGCGTTTGTACTTAAAGCCCGGAAAAGGAAACGTCACTGTGAACAAGCGGGACGTGGCTACTTACTTCAGCACATCCGTGTTGCAGTACAAAATTAATCAGCCGTTCATGTTGACCGAGACAATCGGTCAATACGACGTTCAAGTGAACGTTGATGGCGGTGGCATCACCGGACAAGCGGAAGCAGTCCGATTGGCTATTTCAAAAGCCTTGATCGAAATCAACCCAGACTGGAAGTCTGCGTTGAAGCAAGTAGGCCTTACCACGCGTGATCCACGAATGGTTGAGCGCAAGAAATTTGGTCAGAAGAAAGCACGTAAGAAGACTCAGTTCTCCAAGCGTTAATCGAATCTATCAGAACATTATAATTTGTTTAGCATCCAAATTCTTTGGACTCGCGCATTCTGCGGCTACCAGAGAATTGCTTAAACCAGGAAAGTAAACATGGAAAACACAACCTTCGAGCAAATGCTCCAAGCCGGAGTTCACTTCGGCCACCTCAAGCGCAAGTGGAACCCGCACATGGCGCCGTACATCTTCACGGAGAAGAAAGGCATTCACATCATTGACTTGCACAAAACAGGCGTGAAGCTTGACGAGGCAGCGGCAGCAATGAAGCAAATCGCCAAGAGCGGAAAGAAAATCTTGTTCGTTGCAACGAAGAAGCAAGCCAAAGAAATCGTAGCAGAGCGTGTGAAGGCAGTAGGTATGCCCTATGTCACAGAACGTTGGTCAGGAGGTATGTTGACAAACTTTGCCACGATCCGAAAGGCGGTGCGCAAGATGTCGCAGATCGACAAAATGGAGCAGGACGGTACGCTAAACACCATGTCCAAGCGTGAGCGCTTGCAGGTCAGCCGTCAGCGTGCAAAATTGGAAAAGAACCTCGGTTCCATCTCTGATTTGAACCGCATCCCTTCTGCAATTTTCATTGTCGACGTAGTGAAAGAAAACATTGCGCTTGCTGAGGCACGCAAACTTGGCATCCCTGTGTTCGCCATGGTTGATACCAATTCGGACCCACGTCCGGTGGATTTCCCCATCCCAGCGAATGACGACGCGAGCCGATCCATCGCCTTGGTTTTGGACGTTTTGGTACAAGCCGTAGCGGAAGGTTTGCAAGATCGCAAAGCGGACAAAGACCAAGCAGACGCGCAAGCGGCGGCTAAGAAAGCGACAGCAGAGGCGGCGAAAGCTGAGAAAGAGGAAGTAGCGGCTGAAGTTCCTGCTGAAGCTCCGGCTGAAGCTCCGGCTCCAGCAGAGGAAGCTCCAGCTGCAGAGGACAAGTCAGACGAAAAGAAGGCCTAACCTTTTTTCATTTAGAACCCGCGGCGGTAGTCAAGCCGGCGCAAATAACCATTTCATATGAGCATTACAGCTGCAGAAGTGAACAAGCTCCGTAAGCACACGGGAGCAGGCATGATGGATTGCAAGAAAGCCCTGACAGAAGCAGAAGGCGACTTTGACAAGGCCATTGAAATCCTTCGATTGAAGGGACAAAAGGTTGCTGCCAAGCGCGGTGATCGTGAAACAGGTGAAGGAGCGATTTTGGCGAGCACGAATGGTGCTGGCGATTTCGGTGCCTTGATTGGCTTGAACTGTGAAACGGATTTTGTTGCAAAGAATGAAGAGTTCGTTGCAGTGGCGCAGCGCATTTTGGACGTGGCCTTGAATGGTCAACTGACTTCCAAAGATGAGCTCTTGTCGCAGACATTCCCCGGTGAGAGCATCACCATTGCAGAGAAGATCACAGAGCAAATCGGTAAAATTGGTGAGAAGATTGAAATCGGATCCTTTGACACCCTCGCGGGCGCTCAAGTATCTGCCTACATCCACCCAGGAAACCGATTGGCAACGTTGGTTGCATTTGATGCAAGCGTGGGCGAAGGCGGACGTGATGTCGCCATGCAGGCAGCTGCAATGGCTCCAGTCGCTTTGGACGAGTCAACAATTCCTGCAGACCTCATTGAGAAGGAACGGGGAATCGGCAAGGAATTGGCGATCCAAGAAGGCAAGCCAGAGGAGATGGCCGCTAAGATTGCTGAAGGCCGCTTGAAGAAGTGGTTCAAGGAGGCAACACTGGTGAACCAAGCGTTCATCAAAGATGGAAAGATCAATATTGCACAGTACGTTGACTCGTTGAGCAGCGGTGCGAAGGCCACGGGATTCTGCCGAGCAGCGCTCGACTGAACCACTGGAAATAAGATTCAAATTGCAAAGGGCGATCCAAATGGGTCGCCCTTTCTTTTTTCTGTACGCCACGTGAAGGAATATTGCGGATATTTGTACCCGCAATGAAGTACAAAAGAATCCTCCTGAAGCTCAGCGGCGAGGCCCTCATGGGTCAAAAGCAATTTGGCATTGACAATGAGCGCTTGAAGCAATACGCTGACGAAATCAAAACCATTGTGGATGCAGGGCTCGAAGTGGCCATTGTCATTGGTGGCGGCAACATTTTCCGAGGCGTTCAAGCAGAGGAAGGAGGAATGGAACGGACCCAAGGCGATTACATGGGCATGCTGGCGACGGTGATCAACTCCATGGCCTTGCAAAGTGCTTTGGAGAGCGCGGGAATGGATACCCGATTGCAATCAGCCATTGAGCTGAAGCAAATCGCCGAGCCTTTTATTCGGCGTCGAGCAGTGCGTCACTTGGAAAAAGGACGCGTGGTGATTTTCGGTGGAGGAACCGGAAACCCCTTTTTCACAACCGACTCCGCCGCTTCGTTGCGGGCAATTGAAATCGATGCGGATGTGATCTTGAAAGGAACGCGGGTCGATGGCATTTATAGCGCGGACCCGGAGCAGGACGCAAATGCGGTGAAATACGACACCATCACGTTCGATGAGGTGTATTCCAAAGGGCTCAAAGTGATGGATTTGACAGCGATTACATTGTGCAACGAGAACAAGTTGCCCATTGTTGTTTTCGATATGAACAAATCGGGCAACCTCAAACGCTTGATTTCAGGCGAAGATGTAGGTACTTTGGTAAACCATTAATGGCAAGGTCATGACAGAGGAAATTCAAATGGCGTTAGACATGGCGCGCGAAGCCATGGACAAGGGCATCAAGCACATGGAGTCGGAACTTCAGAAAATTCGCGCAGGCAAGGCACATCCTGCCATGTTGGACAGCGTGAAAGTAGAATACTATGGATCCATGACACCGCTGAGTCAAGTTTCCAATGTGAATTCAGCGGATGCACGCACCCTCACCGTGCAGGTTTGGGAAAAGGACATGCTGGACCCGGTGGCAACAGCCATTATCAATGCCAATTTGGGCCTCAATCCGATGAACAATGGCGAATCCATCCTCATCAACATTCCCCCGCTCACGGAGGAGCGTCGGCGCGACCTGACCAAGCGGGCACGTTCAGAGGGCGAACACGCCCGGGTTTCGGTTCGCAATGCGCGCAAAGAAGCCAACGATTTCATCAAAGCGGCCAAATCCGATGGCCTCAGTGAAGATTTGGCGAAAGACGGAGAGAACGAGGTGCAAAAAATCACCGATCAATTCATCAAAAAAATTGATGAAGTCTTGTCTGCGAAAGAAGCAGACATCATGACCGTATGACCAAGTTTTTCTGAGTCGATCGATTCAAGCCTTGAACTCTTGCGCAACTGCGCGTGCCTCAGAATCGGAGGCAATCAAAGCTTCCAAATCGGGTTTTTGCTGCCAAGCAACAGCAGCAAGCGCATGCTCCAGTACGTCGGTCATTCCCGTAAACGAAACCTCATCGGCTAGGAAACGGGCCACAGCAACTTCGTTAGCTGCATTGAGAACCGCTGCCGCGTTGCCACCTTTGTTGCCCGCATCGAAGGCCAACTGTAGATTCCGAAAGGCTTCCAAATCGGGCTCTTCGAACGTGAGTTTCGGATAATCCATGAAGCTGAATCGGTCGAATGCATTCGGCAAGCGATGGGGGTAACCCAATGCATACTGGATGGGCAGTTTCATGTCGGGTAAGCCCAATTGAGCTTTGATCGAACCATCTTGAAATTGGACACAACTGTGCACAATGCTTTGCGGATGAACGACCACATCGATTTGGTCCATGCGCAAATCGAATAGCCACTTGGCCTCAATAACTTCCAGCCCTTTGTTCATCATCGACGCGCTGTCGATGGTGATTTTGGCGCCCATGTCCCAATTGGGATGCTTCAAGGCTTGTGCTTTGGTCACGGCTTCCAACCCAGAGCGGTTCATTCCGCGAAACGGTCCACCAGATGCAGTGAGAATGATTTTCTCAATCGGGTTCAGCACTTCCCCTGCCAAACATTGATAGATCGCACTGTGCTCGGAATCTACAGGGTGAATGTCCACGCCAGCCTGCAGCGCGGCTGCCATCACCAATTCACCTGCCACAACGAGTGTCTCTTTATTGGCAAGCGCAATGTCTTTGCCGGCTCGTATTGCGCGCAAGGTGGGCCGCAATCCAGCGGCCCCAACAAGCGCCGTCAGCACCATATCAACCCCTTCCATTTCCACCACTTGTTCCAGGGCTTCTGGGCCAGCATAAACTTTGATGCCTTCGTCGAACAATGTGGCATTGACTTCTTGGAACAACTCTCGTTGACCAATGACCACGGCATTGGGGCGAAACTCTAGGGCTTGAGCAATGAGAAGGGCGGCGTTTCGGTGCGCCGACAGGACTTCGACATGCAGCCGATCCTTTTGTTCACGGATCACCTCGAGCGCCTGGGTTCCAATGGAACCGGTGCTTCCTAAAATCGCGATTCCACGCGTTGTGTCAGAATCATTCACAAGAAACCGAGTTCGAGTTTTGCTTCTTCACTCATCATGTCTTGCGTCCAGGGTGGTTCGAAAACAATGGTGACTTTCGCTCCGGTAGCCCCTTCGATTTTCCCCACCTTTTCCTCGACATCTGCCGGTAAACTTTCCGCGACGGGACAGTTGGGAGAGGTCAGGGTCATTTCGATATGAACGAAGCCGTCTTCGGTGATTTTCACTTCATAGATGAGCCCTAGCTCATAAATGTCGACGGGGATTTCCGGGTCAAATATAGACTTGAGGACGTCGATGACGGTGGATTGTTGAAAGGGTGCAGGCATGGTAATGATCCTTAATTCGCAGGGTTAAACCAACCCTCGACTTCTTCTATAGAAAGGGCAGGCAACTCCAATTTGTTCTTTTTTCGGAAGCCATTTAGCTTCTCTCGCAATCCAGCAGGCTTCACGCCTTCCATTGCAGCGGGGGATTCAAAGCCAGCAGCAATCACATGTTCTACCCATGAAGGGGAAATTCCCATGGCCCGAAGCCCTGCTGCATCGGGACCGGATTCAAACACCTCTGGCCTCATTTGTGGAAAGAGCAACACCTCTTGAATCGAAGTTTGATCCGTGAGCATCATGACCAGTCGGTCAATCCCGATTCCGATTCCGCTGGTGGGAGGCATGCCGTATTCCAATGCGCGAAGAAAGTCTTGGTCGATGAACATGGCTTCATCATCCCCGCGTTCGCTCAGGGCCAATTGATCTTCAAAGCGTTGGCGTTGGTCGTCGGGATCGTTGAGCTCGCTGTATGCGTTGGCCACTTCCGTGCCATTGATCATCAATTCAAAGCGCTCCGTGTAAGCAGGGTTGTCGCGATGCACCTTGGTCAACGGAGACATCTCGACCGGGTAATCCATGATGAAGGTGGGTTGCACAAAGTGATGTTCGCACTTTTCACCGAAGAGTTCGTCGATCAGTTTCCCCTTGCCCATGGAAGCGTCTGTTTCTAGGCCGACACTTTCGCAAGCCGCACGAAGTTGTTCTTCGTTCTTTCCATCGATATCAATTCCGGTGTGCTCCTTGATAGCATCTCGCATACTGATGCGTTTGTAAGGGGGGGCGAAATCGATATCAACACCATTCAAGTTGGCTTTGGTACCCCCATGAACGGCTTGGCAAATGTTCGCCAGAAGCTGCTCAGTGGTTTCCATCATCCAGTGGTAATCTTTATAGGCAACGTAGAGTTCCAGAACCGTGAATTCAGGGTTGTGGGTGCGGTCCATTCCTTCGTTGCGGAAGTTCCGCGAGAATTCAAACACCCCTTCGAACCCTCCGACGATCAGGCGTTTCAGGTAGAGTTCATTGGCAATGCGCAAATAGAGTGTGCTGTCCAATGCGTTGTGGTGCGTGATGAATGGCCGGGCGGCGGCCCCTCCAGGAATGGTTTGCAGCACGGGCGTGTCCACCTCCAACCACCCTTCCTGGTCAAATGATTCGCGGATGGTGCGGATGATTTGCGAACGGGCTTCGAAGGTTTTTTTCACGTCTGGATTCACCACCAAGTCGACGTACCGCATGCGGTACCGCAATTCGGGATCGGTGAATGCGTCGTGTACGTTTCCATCTTCGTCCACCTTGACGGAGGGCAACGGCTTGAGGGATTTTGAAAGCACAGTGAGCGTCTTCACCTTCACGCTTTGCTCACCGGTTTTGGTCGTAAAAGTGGTGCCTTGAATACCGATGAAATCACCACGATCAAGCAGTTTTTTGAAGACGTCGTTGTACATGGATTTATCCTCCCCAGGGCACATCTCATCGCGGTTCAGGTAAAGCTGTGCCGTGCCCTCGCTGTCTTGCAGCACCGCAAAAGAGGCCTTTCCCATGATCCGGCGGTTCATCAGGCGCCCCGCTAGCGTTACTTCCTTGCCGTCTTCAAATGATTCCGCCAAGGCATTGGACCTGTGTGTCGCCACAAATTCTGCCGCGGGATAAGGCTCAATGCCCATCTTCCGCAAGGTGGCGAGTGAATCGCGACGCACGCGTTCTTGTTCCGATCGTTGCATGCCCCAAAGTTACATCGCGAAAACAAAATCACGACGGTTGTTTTGGCGCGGACCCTTAGCTTTGCGCTGATTCACAAAAAGCAATTCCTAATGCGCACGATCTTGTCCTGTGTTTTGTCTTTGGGCCTGTTTAGCAGCTCCCTTACTTGGGCCAATCGGTCCCTTGATTCCGATGCCGACTCCAGCCAGACGATGGTTTCTTTGTCAGAGGCTGCTGTTCTGGGGGTTGGCTTCAATGCATTGCCCTTGTTGGCGTCACCCAAATCAGCAACGGTAATGATGCCGTCTGAATGGCGGGGGGTGACTTCCATCAGTGAAGCGCTGGAATTCGTTCCTGGAATCGATGTCCGAACCCGAGGCGCATGGGGGGTTCAAACCGATATGAGCATTCGTGGAGGATCGTACGAGCAAACAGCGCTTCGCATTGACGGTGTTCGATGGTCTGCCCCGCATACAGGACATCATCTCATGAACATACCCATCGATCCCGAAGACTTGGGACACGTGGAGGTGGTACGCTCGGGATCCGGGCCATGGGCCGGCATTGGCGCATTTGCAGGAGGGATTTTGCTCGAAACCCGGGTGGATGAGAAACCAACGACCGCGAGCCTCACGGCAGAACTAGGAAGTTTCAATTGGACTCGTCTTCGAGCGAATGCACAAACCAACACGGGAAAAATCCGGCACAGTTTGAGTTTGTCTCAAGCGAAAACAGATGGATACATTCCCAATTCCGACATGGAAATCAATCGGTTGTTTTGGGGCGCGCGTTTTCGGAGCGGTGCGAGCGAGTGGAAGTCGCTGCTTGCGGCAGAATCCAAATCCTTTGGGGCACAAAACTTTTATTCCTCGACGTATCCGAATCAACATGAGGAAACAATCGCAGCGGTTGCACAATTGGTGTGGTCGCTGCAGCGAGGCAATTGGAACGCTTCGGCTGCCGGTCATCTTCGCGCGCACAGCGATCGATTTGAATTGTACCGTGAGGAGGCGGACTGGTATTCATTGACAGAGGATGGGTTCTTTGTGGCACCTTCTCTATTCGCTGTTCCCGACACGGCAGCGGGGTGGTACCAAGGGGCGAATCTGCACCGTTCGATGGTCGGTGCCGTGAACGGTCAGCTCAGTTGGCTGGGCGATGCCATGATGTGGACAGCAGCCTTCGATGCACGGACGGAATCCATTCGAAGCAATCGGCTCGGATTGGCTGTTGAAGGGGATACAGAGTTTGGGTATGCAGACGATCGACTGAATGTTGATGCCTATGTTTCGGGTAAGTATTTTGGATTGGCAGATCGGCTGGCTGTGACAGCAACGATGGCCGTCAATGAAAACAGCCGTTTTGGCAATTCTCTCCTGCCTGCTGTGAACGCGCGAATGGCATTTGGAACCGGGGATCAGATTGTGGTCTTTGGTTCGGCCGGGCGCTCTGTTCGGCATCCTTCTTTCACGGATTTGTATTACACTTTGGGCGGCGCCGTTGGAAGCGAAGACTTGAAATCAGAATACGCCGACCAAGGTGAGCTTGGCGCCCGCTGGAATATCTCATCGTCTCAATCAGCCCATCAATTTTCCATTGAAACGACTCGATTCATTCGGCAAGGGCGCGACCTGATTGATTGGGTGCAATTTGACGGGAGCGACCTCTATGAAGCGACAAACGTTGCAGAGGTTGATTTTTTCGGAGGCGACCTGTCCATGCTTTATCAGCGCGCTGACGCACCGGAACAGCTGTACCTGCGTTCTCTGCGCTTGGGAGCGGCTTGGCTGGAAGCGAACCGTGTGGCTTCTGGATTCACTTCGAATTATGTGTTTGACTACATGCGCAATAAATACGATCTGATGGTGAATTTCGGAACCGCTGGCCCGTTGGATTTCTCAGTAAGAGGAAGCGCTCAAAACCGCAATGTACAATCCACGATTTCGCAGGATCTGTTCACGCATTTGTGGGGTGCTGACATCAACTTTCAAGGGAACGACGGGGCATCACTGCGCTGGAAGGGGAGCGTCCGATTGGACAACCTCTTTGACGTGCAATTTGCGGACCGAGGTCAAGTGCTGCAGCCGGGACGCATGGTGCGATTTGGCCTTACCTTTGAATGGGTCAATTGACCCTGATTTTTATAAAAGACGCTGCGAAATGGAACAGATGAGAGGATTGATCACGGGTTTTCCGAATCAAATGAAAGAGGCTTGGCACATTGCCGAACAAACCCCATTGGATTGGAACGGGTGGACGCCATCGAGTGCATTGATTTTGGGCATGGGAGGAAGTGGCATTAGCGGCGCCATCGCGTCGAAGATGCTGGCAGGATCGAGTTCGGCTTTCATCCAAGCGAATTCCGATTACACCATCCCGGCGTGGGTCGGAAAGGAAACCCTCGTATTGGTTTGCAGTTATTCTGGAAACACAGAAGAAACCCTCATGGCGCTTGATGCGGCTATGGCGAAAAACGCGCGCATTGCAGCCATCACATCTGGGGGAGAATTGGGGAAGCGATGCGATGCAAATGGATGGCCATCGGTGCGCTTTCCTGGGGGACAGCCACCCCGGTCGCAGTTTGGGTACGCTTTCACCTCAGTTATGCATGTATTGCACTCCGTTGGACTGGTTCCCAAGGAGATGCATTCCGCGTTTGGTGATGTTGCCGCGCACCTGTCTGCCATACAGGAAAACACGATTGAGCGTGCCTCGGCGCTTCTGGACGTGGTAGAAGGACGACGCATCATGTTGTATTCTGACGCTGCACAGGAAGGATTGATCATCCGATGGCGGCAGCAATTGAACGAAAACAGCAAGACCCTTTGCAACCACCACGTTTTCCCTGAAATGAATCACAATGAGCTTGTGGGCTGGGAAAGTGGCGGTGAAAAAGAGGTGGTACTGATCATTCAAACCCCGGAAGACCATCCTCGAACGCGTGTCCGAATGGATGTGTGCATGGAGATTTTCCGCGACCAAGGAGCGGATGTGGTCGTGATTGAAGGGGATGGATCGAATGAAATCCTGCGCTTTTTTGACTTGATCCACTTGGGCGATTGGCTCAGTCTGCTCTTGGCAGAAAGATTGGGCTGCGACCCGGTGGACATCAAGAACATTGACCACTTGAAGGATGAGCTGTCCAAAGTGAACTGATCGTTGCATGAAGCCACGCGTTCATTTTCAATCATTGGGCCGGGTTTCATACGCACCCGTATGGAAGCAACAGGAAGACCTGATGCACGCGATTGTGCAACGGAAGATTGCACGTAAAAAAGCGGGAATGGGAGAACGAGAAGCTTCGGATGATCCCGAATTGGACTTGCCCGATAACCACCTGATTTTCGTCGAACACCCCCACGTTCTGACCCTTGGTAAATCGGGCGACCCGGGCAATGTGGTCGTTTCTCACGAGCGCTTGGAAGCACTGGGGGTCGAGTACTTTCCGATCAATCGGGGCGGAGACATCACCTACCACGGACCCGGCCAATTGGTCGGGTATCCCATCTTGGATTTGGATCAATTTTACACCGATATTGGAAAGTACATGCGCATGTTGGAGGAAGCCATCATCCGGACCTGCGCAGATTATGGCATTGTAGCGAGTCGCATCGAAGGCTTGACAGGAGTGTGGATCGATGCAGATGAAGGCTTGAAAGCACGCAAAATTGCTGCCCTCGGGGTCAAGTGTTCACGTTGGGTTACGATGCATGGATTTGCCTTCAATCTGAATACCGATTTGGACTTTTTCAACCTCATCGTTCCCTGTGGGATCAATGATCGGGGTGTCACTTCCTTGGCCAAAGAATCGGGACGCGCAATCGATGAAGCTGAGGCAGCGAATCGGCTGAAAACCCACCTCACCGATTTGTTTGATTGGAATTTGATTTTCGCGGACCAAAACCGTTGAAATTGTCTGAACTTCGTGCCAAATTCAGGACATGAAAACAGCACGGGTTCTTCTCATTTCAAGTTTCACCTTGGTGGCGTTGAGTTATATATCGGGCCACGGCTATATCTGGGGGGGACTTGCCGAAACATATTTTCGAGGCTGGAAGAATTCGAACATTGACGACATTGAATTTCGAGATTTGCGGACCATTTCTGCTGCGAATAACGCATCTCCCTGGCTGGCAAAAAACGAGGGAGACCTTGCTTTTACCGAAGAAGAACTGGCTTGGCATGAGGAGTACTTGTCCGCTAGTTTTTTGGTCTTGCAGGGCGACACCTTGCTTTTTGAGCGTTACTGGCAGGGCCACGACCACACTACAGTAACCAACTCTTTTTCCGCGTGCAAATCCATCGTTGCGTTGGCGATTGGCTTAGCGGTGACCGATGGCAAAGTGCGGGTGCAAGATGAATTGGCAGCTTACCTGCCTCGTTTTGCTGGCGATGGGGGGAAAGGATTAACCGTGCAAGAGGCGTTGCAAATGCGATCGCACATCCCATTTGGAGAGGATTATGCCAATCCCTTCGGGTTCATGGCCAAGGCCTATTACCGCGAAGGCATTCAAGAATTGCTGGAACCTTATCGGGTGCCGGAGTTGCCAGGAGCTAAGTGGAAATACGAGGGAGGGAATACGATGCTGCTGGGCGAATTGATGGCAGGCCTGAATCAGGGCTCATTGAGCGATTGGGTTGAACAGAGGCTGTGGGGTCCGATGGGTGCTCAGCACGACGCTTTCTGGGGCTTGGACGCACCGGATGAAGAAGGCGGAATTGAACGCTGTTTTGCCGCGTATTACGCTACATCACGCGATTTTGCGCGGTTCGGAAAGCTGATCAACCACGAAGGAAGTTGGAATGGCAACCAGCTGATTGACTCGACATACATGGCGGAGATGGTAACGCCAATCGCGGCCATGACGGACGAATGCGACGCATCCCATTATGGGTATCAAATTTGGTTAGGAGAAACGGAGGCCGGGGAGCCATTCAGCTGCATGGAGGGACTGCGGGGTCAAATGGTTATTGCCGTGCCGGCATATGACTTGGTTGTCGTGCGAACAGGCTACAAGAAAGACGAACGAAAGACGAGTGCACTTCCCTCTGACATTGAGCGGGTTTTGGACATGGGCCTTCGTTTGCTGGGAGAGTGATCGTTATGAATCAGCTGTAAATTCGCAATGGCCATGCGTAAACCTGACCATTCAGCATCCTGCTTTGCATGTTTCATTTGTAGCGAAAACTCATTCAGATGAATCAGAATAGCCAACCGATCCGATGCCTTGTTGTCGATGATGAAATGCCCGCTCGCCAGGCCATTTGCCGACAAATTGAGAAGTACTGTCCCCATTTTCAAATTGTTCAAACAGCGAGCAGCGCGGCTGAGGCGTACCAATTGATCCGAGATTTGGCCCCTGAAGTGGTGTTCTTGGATATCCAGATGCCCCATGAGTCGGGATTGGAACTGCTGGACCGTTTCAAGGATCGGTCGTTTTACGTTGTTTTCTGCACTACTTACCATGAATACGCTGTGGAGGCGCTGCGAAAGCGCGCATTTGATTATCTACTCAAGCCTGTTGACGGGAAGGATTTGATTGCATGCGCGAAGCAAATTACCCACAAATTGCGCGTGCAACCGGAAGATGAGACGCCACAGCCGGGCGGGCGACGGGTGGAATTGATTACCTCCGGACAGCGCCATTTTGTGCGCCATGCGGACATTCTCTATGTGGAGGCATCCGGGAGTTATTCAACCCTTTACCTGGAAACAGGCAAGCGCATCACCGTGTCGAAGAACTTAAAACGGATTGCAGAAATGCTCCAAGACCCACTTTTTAAGCGGGTTCACAATTCATTTTTGGTTCGCCTTGCTTCTGTTCAGACGTTCAATTTT
>Ga0206124_10001130_pt1 | contig 21506 bp, 18 predicted proteins | sample Helgoland_Spring_3_FD_148671 | JGI IMG/M metagenome (GOLD analysis project Ga0206124, IMG submission 148671) | Pelagic subsurface seawater microbial communities from Kabeltonne, Helgoland, North Sea - Helgoland_Spring_Bloom_20160321_2 | ecosystem: Environmental > Aquatic > Marine > Epipelagic ... | reverse complement strand
ATGGTTCTGGCAAAGGCCGATGCCGACGATACCGTCGATACGTCTGCGACCATGTCGTTTAACGTCGAAATCTCTCCAGCTGGTCTCAACCAATGGACCAGTTCAGTTATTTCTGGTGGGCAGAATGTGGTCTATTCAGGAACAAATAACGAAGGCAGAGAGTACGTCGTCACGCCCTCAGCGGCTATGGCTGCAGGATGGTATGATGTCCGTGCACAAGCAGTCGATTCTCGCGGCCAAGTTGGCGACTGGAAGGTCATTGACGGCCAATCTGGGTTCGAATTGAAGAACGGTGCACCAACCGTCATTCCCGACCCAATTCCATCTGTCATGTGCGACACATCGACCAAGGTTTCAATGGATGGCCACATAGTGGACCCTGAAACTCAACTGAAAGATCTCATCGTCACTTCCAATGACCCTGCATTCATCGCTTGGCACCCTCTAAGCGAGGAACTGGAAGTTAATTTCGCATGGTCTGAAGTCAACGGTTGTCCGCTCGGGCAACAGGGACTTGAAATCTCCATCGATGATGGTGGAGATTACTCCCAAACAGGAGAACTTCCGTATGGAACCATGTTGTTTAACGTCATTGAAAACGGACAACCTCGATGGAACGGATTGCCTACTCAATCCATAGATGAGGGCAGCAGTGGAATTCTTGCTCTTCTCCCGTACTTGTTTGATACTGACGACTTTGGAACCCCTACATCGGTCGAAGACCTCTCCATTCAACTCATAAGCAACTCAAACGAAGAAGCAATTCTTGCCACCCTTGATGGAAACACCATCGGCTTCCAAACTGTTGACGACGATTCGAACGGACAAGCCGTTCTTACTCTGCGTGCAAGCGATGGAGTAAAGGCGTCCGACGCAACCCTCACCATCAACATCCAGCCAGTGAATGATGCTCCACGTCTTATTCCTGTCGACGATATCTCCACTCTAACGTTGAAGCGAAATGCACAATTGGTCATTGACCTTACCAGCCGTGTTGTCGATGTCGACAACCCTGCAGAGGAGGCATTCATCACCGTATCCTCTTCAGAAGCAGGTGCAGCGCGTTACAGTTTTATTGACGGCAGCCTTACTTTAGAATTTGAACAAACTGGGATGCAAACGGTGACCATCTTGTTGCAAGACAAATTTGACTCTCAATCGTACACACTCAACGTAGAAGTCTTTGACGCATATCCATTCTTGGCCTCGAAAGATGATTCAGACACCGGCTACATGGTCGTAGCGCTCGAAGACACATACATTGGTCAGACACCGACTGCAATTATGCTTCTGACCGATAATGCACCTACGTTTACCTTTATCTCGGTAAATTGGAACATCTGTAACAAACTCACCGGAACATGCGATGGTTTGATGCAATACAATCTTGACACATCCAAATCGAACGTCGGTTGGAGCAATGAACTGCTGGTGCCTTCCATCTTGGTTCCAGGAGAATTAGCCCGAGAAGATGGTTCACAGTACAAGGACTATTACCAACTGGCGATTACTGCAGTTGACAGTAACGGTGATGATTACAAGATGATGTCGGACTTGATTTGGGATATCACTGAATCTATGCCTACCATCGAAGAGATGGACGAGGAAATGTTCTCCGGCTACCTTGAAGGTCTTGTCGTAGACAAGGCAGACATCACTGCCCAAATTGAGGCACTTGCTGAAGAAGAGGACCCATCTGCACTGGAACTGAAACTTTCCGAGATTAATACTGAACTTGGGCTGGCTTGTGAAGATCCACGTGCACCTCTTGCTTCATGTGAAGACGATTCAGTGGCAGGGTCAAGCGTCGACGCTGTTAAAGAAGAATTGAACCTTGAGATGATTGCTCTTATCGGTGGAATCATTCTCGCAGGCTTGCTTATCGGATTGATGTTCACACGCCGAGGTCGAGATACAATGCCAAAGGATGTTTGGAACGACACGGCATGGAATCCAAACATGGTTCCCGCACACGACACTGTGGCGAATTCCATGTACGGTGGTGCTCAAGCCATCTTCCAACAACCGGTCGCCGTTGCTCCAGCTCCAGCCCCACAAGTCATACCTGGCCCGCCATTGCCGCCAGGTGGCTTACCAGCCGGTTGGAGTCCAGAACAATGGGCATATTACGGCCAACAATACCTCGACGGAACGCTATGAACTTAACACAAGTTCATACATGGTTGATTGTAAACCCATAAAGGGGAGCGACGCGGAGGGTACATTATGACCGACAAGGATACGACTTCAATTTGGTCTTCGGACGTCGAGGATTCAATCGACATGGTTGATGAAAATCCTGTTATCGAAGAGGTCACTGTGTGGGCCCCAGAGCCCGGTCCCGATTCAGATGATGTCCTCGGCTCCAGTATTGACGAGTGGATTGCGTCCGTTGAATTCTCATCAACCGAAGATGTGCCAATTCCAGACCGTCTTGTCGACCAAGTTATTGGGCAAGAAGCCGGCTCTGTCGTGATCAAGAAGGCTGCTGAACAACGCCGTCACATGCTCATGATTGGAGACCCAGGTACTGGGAAGTCGATGTTGGCTCGTTCGATGACTGACCTGCTTCCCAAAGACGCCCTCGAAGATGTACTGGTGTACCCAAATGAGGACGACGAAAACGAACCAAGAGTTCGTTCAGTTCCTGCTGGCCGTGGAGATCGGATTGTCAAGTTGCAAAAAGAATCCACACGCACACAGCGTGAACGCTCTCAAAAGATGCTGCTCATCGCTTTTGCCGCTGTTGGGTTCCTCCTCGTCATTGCGACGATTCAAAGCGGCGATATTCTCACATTGTTGTTCGGTGGATTTTTACTGATGTTTGGTTACATGTTCATACGTGGACGACTCGGCTCAGGCGACGACAGTCGAGTTCCAAAGGTCTTGGTGAAGCACGACAGCAAGGCTATGCCACCGTTTGTGGATGCGACTGCTACACTTTCCGGCTCTTTGCTTGGAGATGTCCGACACGACCCTTTCCAATCCGGTGGTATGGAGACGCCTGCCCATGATCGAGTCGAGCCGGGCGCCATTCATCGTGCACACAAAGGAGTTCTCTACATCGACGAAGTGAACCTCTTGCGTCTTGAAGAGCAACAGGCTCTTCTTACCGCAATGCAAGAGCGTGCTTTCCCAATTTCGGGTCGCTCGGAGCGTTCATCTGGTGCCTTGACGAAAACTGAACCTGTGCCTTGTGACTTCATTCTCATTGCTGCAGGTAATCTCGATGCAATCCAAGGTATGCACCCTGCTCTGCGGAGCCGTATTCGTGGGTATGGATACGAAGTGTATGTGAACTCCGAAATGCCGGACACAGCACGAAACCGCCGTAGACTCATCCGTTTTATCGCTCAAGAAGTTATTCGGGACATGGGCACCTCCCGTGAGATTCCTCACTTTGAGAAATCGGCAGTTGCGATCATCCTCCGAGAGGCTCAACGCCGCGCAGGCCGCAGAGGTAAACTCTCTTTGCGACTCCGTGAATTGGGTGGACTGGTTCGAATCGCAGGTGACCTTGCTATGGAAGAAGGTGCTCCTCTGACAACAGCGGCCCACGTACTGGGTGCTCGCAACATCGCAAAGCCACTTGAACAACAAGTCGCTGACAGAATGATTGAGCGCCGTCTCGATTATGCAATGATTGTGAACTCTGGTGAACGAATTGGCCGAGTCAACGGTCTTGCAGTGCTTGGTGCTAACTCTGGTCTTTCTGATTTTAGCGGCATCATGCTACCAGTCGAAGCACTGGTGACTCCATCGCTTGGTGGGGGTGGCAAGATACACGCAACCGGTGGACTCTCGGACCTTGCGAAAGAGAGCGTTACCAATGTCAGTGCGGTCATCAAGAAGTTGACTGGAAAAGACATCTCTGATTATGACATCCACATTCAGTTCGTTGACACTCACGGTGTCGACGGAGATTCCGCTTCGATTACCATTGCAACTGCAATTATATCTGCCCTGGAAAACATACCCATTCGACAGGATTTGGCCATGACCGGTTCTCTGTCGGTCCGTGGTGAAGTTCTGCCAATCGGTGGAGTTACTGCCAAAATCGAGGCAGCAGCTCGCTCTGGAATCAAAACAATCGTGATTCCACGGGCCAATATGCAAGATGTTCTGCTGGATGAGAAATTCGAAAAGATGGTTGAAGTTGTCCCTGTTGACACACTCGATGAAGTCATGGAATATGCGTTGATTATGCACGAACAAAAGGAGAGTTTAGTTGAACGTCTTGGGGCAGTTATCGACCGTCTGACGCCTGCTGCAAGTTCCTTGACATCTGCCTAACGTTAGTGCAAACTGGAAAGTCTTCTCGCTTGTGAGCGAGGGTTACTAAAAGGCCAAGTCCTGGCGAAGTCATGTCTGAGTCAGCAGTTGGCGGTGTAACCGTCCAAGATGCGAGCAAAGGGGCACTTTTCGTTCTCTTTCTCGTTACAATGATTGACATGATTGGCTTTGGGATTGTCATACCGTTCCTCACGTATCTGGTTGAAGATTTGACACCCGAAGGTCAAACTGCGAACATTGGCCTTTGGGTTGGCTTGCTCATGACTTCGTATTCAGCGGCACAATTCTTGTTTTCTCCGTTTTGGGGCTCCGTGTCCGACCGAATCGGGCGACGTCCCGTCTTGATGGTTGGACTTGTTGGAAACACTGTCTTCTTCACTTTGTTTGGATTAGCAAACACCCTCATTCTTGCTTTCGTGGCACGTTTTCTTGCAGGCGTTTTCAACGGCAACATCGCCGTTGCACGCGCCTACATTGGCGATGTCAGTACGCCACAACAACTTGCAACACGAATGGGAATCATAGGGGCGGCGTTCGGTCTTGGATTCACGTTTGGGCCGTTCATCGGCGGTGAACTCTCTGATCCCGCTTCTCGCTGGGGTTGGTTTGAAAGTACAATTTTTGATTCACATCCATACTTACTCCCATGTTTAGTGGCAAGTGTGTTGTCCGTCTTTTCTCTCATCATCGCTTTCCGCTCATTGCCCGAATCGCTACCTGCTGAATCTCGTACACAGAAGGAGAGAGTTCCTTGGATGACCAACATGGTTCACATCATGAAAAGTTCAGTTTCAATGCTCAAAGCGCCAAACGTTTCGCTCGTCATTTGGGTCTCGATGCTGTTCACATTTGGGTTTACCATTATGCATGCTGTGTTCATTCTCTATACCGAGATGAGTCCGGAGAACGGAGGTTTAGCCTTTTCCGAAGCAGATAATGGGCGCGTATTTGCAATGATTGGAATCACCGGAATCGTTACGCAAGGTCTTTTCATCGGTCCACTGACTCGTAAATTCGGTTCACGCACACTGATACCGATGGCAAGTGTTCTCACAGGTATTGGGCTGGTTTTGATACCTTACACTGAGGCGTCAAGCAGTTGGTTTCACATTTTGATTGTATCCATCATTATCGCCTTGGGTAATGGAATCTTCCAGCCATCTTCTTCATCGTTCTTGACTCGAGTTGCTAAATCCAACGGCTATGAATTGGGTGTGGTGATGGGTGCACAGGAGTCGCTCGGTGCTTTTGCACGTATCCTTGGACCGTTGACAGGAGGTTTGGTGTGGACATTGACCGTTAGCCGTGCATGGCCATTCGACTACCATACTGCGTTCCACATTTGTGGTTTAATGATGCTCTTAGCCGCCGTACTCTCGTTGAAACTGCCTCATCTTGAAGAAGACCTCCAACCAATACCCAATGCCAGTGAAGAATCCTAAACACTCAAGTGGTGAAGTTGTTTCTCGCCAAGTATGGAAGTAGTTGGACCTGGTTGGGACTCCGGACGATTTAATCGTCGAGTATCGACATTTGCTCACATATCTTTGCTGATTACCCTACTGGTGATTTGGCTCATTGTGCTGAAAGGTGTTCTTCAGCCGTTCTTCATTGCTTTAGGTATCTATTTCGTTCTCAAACCCGGCTCGGACTATCTTTCAAGTAACGGTTTTCCAACTATTCTTTCGTATCTAACGATGGTTTTGCTGACGTTGCTGGTTGTTTCTGCTGCCTCATTTGTGGCTTATCAGCAGGCAAATGACTTGATTCAAGACGAAGAACAAATGGAATTGTACAACGTGAAATTAGAGGAAAGATGGAGTGATTTGAAGCAATCCCCGCTGATTGGCTCCGCACTCAGTTCAGATTCGAATTCTGCCAATACGACACTGGCCGATGACCTTGCTTCAATGGGGTTGCTTGAAGATGATCAGAAGATTTCAGATGCAGCTATGAGCATGGTTTCCAATGTCGGAGGTTTGATTGCAACCAGTGTGACCGTGATGTTCTTCCTTATTTTCATCATTTTCGAAGCCAGTCTTCTTCCTGGTCGGATAGAACGGGCGTGGCCTGATGGCGGGAGCAAAAAAGTACAAATCGTTCGTTCAAAAATCGAAGCCAGTGTCAATACATACATCGTTGTGAAAACGGGTGTTGGCGCAGGTACTGCGGTTTGTGCTGGTATTGTGATGCTTTTGTTCGATATTGATTTGTGGTTCACTTGGGCGCTAATTACCTTCTTGTTGAACTATGTGCCTTACATTGGTTCGCTTATCGCCACGATGCCTCCAATCATCTTGGGTGTTATTTTGTTGGAACCCAACTCCCTGATGCTTTTGGTTCTCTTGCTTCTTGCAAATCAACAAGTTTGGGGTCAAATCATCGAGACCAAATGGGCAGGTCGAGCACTCGACCTTTCACCGGTTCTTTTGTTGCTCGTCACATCCATTTCATTCGCAGGCTGGGGGATTCTCGGTATGGTTCTGGCCGTTCCATTTGCGGTCATCATCAAGATTGTTCTTGAGAATATCGAGGCAACACAACCGTTTGCGATTTTGATGTCCGAGCGTGCACCGTCCATCGATGAAGCATGGGACGATGCTATGCGTGACGGTAAGATTTCCAATTTTGAAAGCCAATCCCTCAACCAATTGCAGGTGCTTCTTGGCTATTCCGATTACAAAGTAAAACTCATAGCTGGACGTATTGCTGCCCAGCGTGCTTTGAAACGAAACAAACTTTCAGACGACCAAATTGACATTATTTCATTGGCAGCAGATGCTGTTGGCGACAACCCAATCATGACGGAAGTCGTTTCAATGTTAAGTGAAGGTAAAATGGACAAGGAATTGCGCCCAATTTTATCGAAGTTCATCGATGTAATGGAAGAAGAGTAATCACAGAACTTCGGTGAGAATCTTCTCCAGTTCGGTGTTAATCATCAAGATGAGTGTGCCGAATTCTGGAGGGATGTTCGGATCTTCATATAATTCCTCAAGTTTTGATTGAGCCATCGCAATTCGTACATCCAATTTCTTAGCCTTGTTCAACAGCCATTGTTCGCATGCTTCTTTCGCTTGGCGGCGAATATTTCGAGGAACTTTAGGGTCGTCAATTTGGTTGATGACCGTGGCTACTTGCTGGAGTCTGTTTTCAATATCCATTATCATGCACCACTGTTCGTAATGTGTCGTGTGTGGAGGCCGTCTTTAAGTCCATTGCCGCCATCCGAAGGTCATGGCCCTCTCCGAAACCGATATTTTGGGTTGGGCCCGTATCTTTACGCTCTTCTTGGGTATGGGTTGGGCCGCATGGATGGATCACAAAGAACGACGAGTGAAAAATGAGCACTGGCTGGTATGGATTAAGCCTGCCTTGTTTCTCTGGGCACTGGATTTGATGACACAGGGTGCGGATTGGACCATTTATCTGACAGCATCTGCTGCGGTTGCTTATGCCAGTGGTGCGGTTCTTGGCAGACCAACACTTTCGGACATTCGAGCAGGTTCCCGACTTGACCAAATCGTTGCTCTATGGTACGTTGCCAGTGCAGTTGGCTTGATTTTCGGTGCAGTCACCTATCAGTCCGTTCATCCAGTCGATGTCCTTGTCGGTAATGAGGAAGGGCTTGGTGCTCTGTGGTGGTCTACTTTAGCGGTCCTCCCGCTCATTCTACTGATTGATTTGGCCTGGCGAGTCCGAATGCTCCATGGTGGTGCGGATGCTAAGGCGTTGATGTGGGTTGCAGTATTGATTCCCAGTTGGTCGACCATGCCGTTGACATTCTCATCCGCCACCGGTGATGCTCTGTTTACATTACCGCCTGCTTTTGCGCTTCTCATGTGGGGGGGACTATCTTTCCTTGCCATCCCGTTCATTCTGTTAACGCTTAATCTGATTCGAGGCCATGTGAGAAGTTTTTCAGATTTATTCTTGGCATGGCATGCGATTCAGATACCTCGCCATGAAGTTCCTCATCGTCATGTTTGGCTGCTCACAACACTTGTCGAAAAGCCAAATGGTTCGCTCGAGGTCTACCACCGAAAACGTGCACCTCGTAAGTCTCCATCAACCGAGGAAGTCGATGCTGCATTATTTGAATTGAAAGAAGCAGGAGTCGAGAGCGTATGGGTAAGTCAAAAACTCCCATTGCTCGTGTTCCTTTTCCCTGCCATCATTCCGATGTTTTTGCTCGGTGATCCAATGGCCATACTGATGCCATTGCTTGGATTGAATTGAGAAGAATCTCAAAGAAAGTTGTTCATCATGCGCCCTTGCGCTCGATGTTCTTTGGACGTAGTCCCTTATAGCTGCATTTTCTACAGCGCACAGCACGTACTGCGTTGCGTGCGTTGCAGCGCATGCAAATCTTGCGGTGAAGCAAGCGAGCTTCAGCTTCTGGGAATCGTGCCATGGCTTTGCGACTCACTTCCCCTATTTAATCGCAACCGAGTGTCATAAAATGGATAGGGCATTGCTTCCAACTGTGCATTTGCTGGGAGAGTATGGTTCAAGGTGTATCAGCGATTCGGGAGAACATGCGTGTCCTACGCCTGCCGGCCATACACCACGACGCCAATTTGGTGGTCATTGGTGGCTCTATGGGGAGTCTTCTGATCGATGCAGGGACTTCATGGTATCAAGGATTGCAAGTTGAGCGAATCAAGGGCGTTCTGGATGAAGGCGGTAGTCTTGACCGCATTTTGTTAACCAGCAAACGGTATCCTTGCTCCGGAGGGGCTCAGCACCTCTCCAAGTCGTTTGATGGTTGTGCTGTTCATGCCCACCCGGATGGACAGGCTGCATTGGAAACTGGAGATTTTTTCACCACTTGGGCGAACCGTTTCGATTCGGATATGCCACCGGTATTCACTCAAATAGTTGAGGATGGAGACGTCTTTGCATTGGGGGACGGACAAGTTGAGTCCGTTGGCCTGCCAGGGCATTCATCGGATGGTATGGGGTATTGGATTCCTGAACAAAAGATGATGATTGTAGGTACGTTGATTCCTCGTGCTGACCGTCCGACTCGATGGGATTTGCCAAGTGGATGCCTACCGGATTTAATCTCCAGTCTACAACGGATTTTAACGTTCAAACCGAAGTCACTCATACCTCTTCAGGGGCCTGCTATCAAGGGATTGAAACATGTTCGGGAAGTTGTCGAGCAACACATCGAATTCTTCGAACAATGTTTAGAAAACGATGGGCAAGTGCCTCGTTCAGTACCTCGACCTGCACAAACGGCATTGTGGTACACACCGCATCCGCCTTGGCCACTTGAAGAGAATGAAAGTCTCTAGCCGAGGACAGGTAAGTCCAGCATCAGTGGTTGTGATTTTTCCTTACGTAATTGCTCTGATTCGAGAATTCGAGCACGCCTGTTGGCCCGTTGTGTTTCTTTCACTTGGAATTGTCTTGTGCCATCAAAAACATTGGTCGTTTCACCGGTCCAATCGTAAGTGCGTCGATTCCAACCGCTTTGAATCAAAATTGAGTCCCCAAGAACTCGAAGGCTTGTAATCGGTCCAGTGTGCGAAAAGAGGTGGACAACTCTCCCAGGGACCTGGTTTCCGATCACCCATACACTTCCATCTTGTGCTGCTGCTAGGAATTTCCCAGAGGAATCACTCACTGCATTAATTGAGCGAACAATACCTCCTTCGATACTGAACTTATCGATGGTGTCGAGGCGTGGTAAAGAAAGGATGCTTATGCCACCGGTTGAATCGCCGACAGCGACCATGTCATAGCATCCTGTTGGACCTTTCACGGCGAGGAGTACCGTCGCAACGGCTTCAAGTTTAATTTGCACCCTCGTTCCAAGTGTTGGACGCCAAACAATAGCACCGTCGTCCATGGCTACGAGGTTGCCTTCTGATGTGACAAGGCTACGGATGACTACTCTGTTGTTCATACATACGAAAGCAGAGCCGTCGGTACACTTTCTTTCGCCACACCCCTCGGATGAAACTGAAAGTGAATATAATCAGTAGGTGTCCTCAGACTTGTTGTCCTTCTTCCATTTCCGGTAGCAACTTTTGCAAACCCGTACTCGACCTTTACGTTCGGTGTAGCCGCTGTCACCCCAAACGTCGATAGCGTTGTCAATGGAAAGTGAGCGGCCACCGAAACTCTTGTCGGCGAATCCATCGCAGGATTTGACGCCACAGGGAATTTCCCCGACCTTTTCCGAGGATTTCTTCTTTGTCGCTGTTTCTTCGCCAGATTCAGCCTTATGCTTTCTCGCCTTCGATTTGAATCCCATGTCTGTTCGCCAACCGATGTCGTCCTTCAAGTTTCTCCTTCGTTTGAAGCAAAATTCACTGCTTTGAAACTTCACCGAGCTGTCCAAGTAGCCCTTCAATGAGGCGAAGCAGACCACGAAGTGTCACTTCGGAGACATTGGCGACTTGACACACTTCAGATTGTGTTCGAGGCGAGCTTGATTCGTTGGCCACTTTGTACAGTAACGCAGCAGCAACACCCATCGGTTTCTTTCCTTGCCACAACTCGTCATGCGGTTGAATAACGCTCCACAAGTGGTCCAGTTGTGTGTGGATACTTGGTGGTAGTTGTAGGTCTGAGATAAATTTGTCAAAGTACTGGTCTGGGGATGAGATCTTGTGGAGATTGAGTTTTCTCGACACCTGTCGAATCAGTCGGGACAATTCCTTTTCCTTGACATCAAACGCTTCTGAGATTTCACTGATTTGACGCGGCAGGTTTTCCTGTCTTGCTACAAGGTATGCGCATGCTGCAGTCACTCCAGCAATCGAACGCCCGGTTACGAAACCTTCACCGGACAAACGCCGGTAGAGTCGAGCGGATTCTTCCTGCAATGGTTTTGGTAGGCCTGAATGGTCGCGTATGAATTGATTCGCACGTACCAAATTACGTTCTCGACTCTTCCGAGTCTTTGAGCGTTCATCAATAACACGACGGCGTCGCCATTCTCTCCTCGATTGAGAGGTTATCCCGTGTCTTCCTGCGCTGCCGGTGTTCAAATCGCGAACATCGATGGTGGTGTTGAGTCCTTTGTCGGCAAGGGTGTAGGTGAGCGGCTGGCCAACACGAGAGCGATCTTGGCTTCTGTCACGGTTGGTCCATTCAGCTCCTGGGTCGATCACGTTCTCTTCGACAACAAGTCCGCAGCTGTTGCAGGTTATTTCGCCTCTGCTGTCGTCCATCTGCCAATCGGTGACACCGCAGTCCTCACAGGGCCGTGTGTGACCCTCAAGCGTGCGGCGGATGACGCCTGTACCGCTGCGGTTTGATTCGCCTTTCTGCTTTTTGTTCGGCTTCTCGCCTGCATTTCCTTCGGAGTAAATTTTCATCTTGTTAACCTCATGTTACATAGTTGTCATCCGAGGTATATAAATCCCACGAGGGGATGCTCGCCGTGGCTGAAACTGCGTGAAGCGGTTTTACACTGTGGTGTCCGTGGTTGGCAACAATTAGGAACATCTCACTACTGATTATAAAAGGTTGTTTTCTGTTCGACAATGCAAGCGCTTGACATGCCTTGTTTCGTGCCCAACACTGAATTTTTTCACTGTCAGTTTCTTCCGAATAATCCGGCATCAACTCAATTCCTTCGTACCGAAATCACTGGAAATTGAACGGATAGTTCAAAGACGGTACGCGAGGGCAATGGGGTGAGGAGAGTTCTATGCCAGCCACAGTCGTTCTTGGAGCCCAATGGGGAGATGAAGGAAAAGGAAAACTTGTCGACCGAATTGCCGAACAAGCCACTTGGGTGGCTCGCTTCCAAGGCGGCAACAATGCAGGACATACGGTTGTCCTTGGCGATCAAATACTGAAGTTCCACCTCCTACCGTCTGGTATCACTCGCAAGGAATGTAACCTTGTCTTGGGTGATGGCATGGTGGTTGACCCATGGGTTCTCGACTCTGAGTTGACCGGTTGGAAAGACACGACAGGCGAAGACCCGCGTGGAGAGCGATTGTACGTCAGCGAAAGAGCGCATGTGATTCTTCCTTACCATCGCTTCCTCGACGGTTTGGACAAGAAAATTGGAACCACTGGCAGAGGTATTGGCCCGACATATGCTGATAAAATCAATCGAATCGGTTTACGATTCGGAGACGTTGCTGAAGTGATGAGCGATGAGAATTGGGCCGTTACTACCACGGAACGGATGAACGCAACCCTCGCAGCAGCCGGTTCCGAAGAGCGAATTACCGTCGCAGGTTTGCAGTCGGACGTCGAATGGATATGGAACGCTTACAAGACCTCAATCCGCAACACTGGCTTAATGCTTGATAACGCCCTCAAATTGGGTGAGCATGTCATCCTCGAAGGTGCTCAAGGATGCCTCTTGGATATCGACCAAGGTACTTTCCCGTTTGTCACCTCGTCAGTGACTTCTCTTGGTAATGCATCGCATGGTGCAGGTATTCATCCTGGACACGTCGAGGAAGTCATTGGAATCACCAAAGCCTACATCACTCGAGTCGGCCACGGTGCTATGCCAACTGAACTTGATGATGAGGCTGGAGAACACCTCGGAACGGTCGGCCATGAGTTTGGAACCACCACTGGACGTAAGCGTCGATGTGGATGGTTCGATGCGGTTGTCATGCGGCATGCAAACCGAATCAACGGTTTCACCGGGCTTGCACTCACCAAGTTGGATGTTTTAGGCGGGCTTGACGAAATCAACATCTGTGTAGCTTACGAATTGGATGGGAAAGAAATTCTCGAGATGCCAGCCAGTGCTACAGCACTTGAACGCTGCAAGCCAATCTATGTCACCATGCCAGGATTCCCATCGTATTCTCTTGAGGAGTGGCTCGGAATCGCAAAGAAGGCGAACGACGGTGGTCTTGGCTATTCTGCGCTTCCAGCAGCGGCCCAACAATACATCAAGAAAATCGAAGCAATTGTCGGCGTTCCTTGCACAAGCGTTGGTGTTGGTCCTGACCGTAATGCAACCATTGATGCTGTTTAATTTGAGTCACTTCGAGGTGAAGACTCAAAAAGGATTGACTCGACGCCGTGAATACAGGGGCGTGTAGCTCAGTTGGAAGAGTGCTTGGTTTGCAACCAAGATGTCGTGGGTTCAAATCCCACAACGTCCACCACCCCTCACGGATTCAAACCCCGCGAACGCATTACTGCGATGCATGAGCAACGGAGATTTTGAACCCCATACGGTTTGGACGCACAACAATCATAGGTATTTTTCTACACTGTTGGTCAAGGCGTGTTGGCACAAAGTGACACGACAAATCTTCACCGACAAAAGTATGTAGGGAGCGTGACTTGAGTCAATTGAGGGAGCTGACAACTATGGAGTTTGATTGTCCACTTTCTCAACAGGAGCAAGCATGGCTTGATGGCGGCATTTCCAAATTCAACACTGGTCGTTACTGGCACGCTCACGAGGATTGGGAGGAGATGTGGAAGTCACTCAAAGTGAGAGAAGTTGAACTGCGTTACATCCGAGGTATCCAAGGACTGATCCAAACGACTGCCCTGATGTTCCAGTATGAGCGACAAAAGTCGCGTGGCATCGTGAAGATGTGGTATAAATTGACCGAGAAAATTGGCACGCCCGAATCGCCCCTGTTTGAGAATCTGTGGTGTGTAGACATTCCCAAAATGCTTCATGATGTTCTTCCCTTCCTTGCCGATGCAACTGCTGATGAGCCCACATGGGGGCTCAACCCAAATGCAGTACTCATCTGAAGGCGGATGTAAACAGAAAAGGTTAATGCAGGGTTATTTCTTAGTAAAATCATGACTGTGAAGAATTTGGTGATGGTTCTCGTGATGACGTCAATGGTCTTCGCTGGTTGTATAAGTGACCTTACACCGTTTGGCGGAGAGCATGTGGGTACTTTTGATATCGATACCCTCGGTACAGGAACAGCTGAGTCGGATGATATGATTGTGGAATTAGAGTTGATAAACAGCACATCCCCAATTCAATTCAACGATGGAACAACAGCACAAGATGGAGAAGAACACTACAGATTCCGCCTTGTGGTAGGCGACATTGATGACGACAGCAGCCCCGCTTACGAATGCAGGTTAGCATCGAATTCACCAGATGATTGCCTTCTTGTCGAGTCGGTTGCAGACGGAGTATGGGACGCTGGTGAACGAATCACGTTAAGAGAAAACAATGTCGACATATGCAGCGAAGGTTGTCGAATTCAATTGACAATAATGAACGGAGATATCACCACCGAACAGGAAGAGAATCTACAATATATCGCCCAGGAATCAATAGGTGGACCTATTGGGCACACAACGAATTTTTGGATGAGTCAATGAATCAAACAACTCACAGGCTCAATGCACTGCGGCACAAAGGTCGACATTTACCCTTCTTATCCTGAACGGTATGCTTCAAGGCAATAGGCTGCATTGATTGCAGCAGCGAATGTCATCCATGCAATGTATGGCCACACCAACATCGATGCGGTAGGGACGGTTGCGTACGTAAGGTAAGCGTACATAACGGTAAAAAGTATCATGAAGACCAACATTCCAAACGAGAGCAGGTACCGTTCGGAATTGAATACAGACGGCCAAGCAAGGTTGAGAAGAAGTTGTGCAATGAACAAGAAAAGAATCCATTTGCTGTGCTTCAATTGCTCTGATTGGTTAAGTACGGTGGATATACTCACCGCCATACAGGTATAGAGAACCGCCCATATCGGGGCGACGACCCAACCTGGAGGCTGGAAGAACGGTTCGTATTCTGAATCAAAGGTCATCGAGTTCATCTTGTGTTCATGGTGATACGCTATAATTATGTGCTACGGTTCATAATCCGGATTTCTTACATTTGACCTTCAGGAAACTTTACCGACAGGTTTTTTCTACGCCGATGGCATTGTAATTTTCTTCGCATTGAAGGCCAAAGCAAGGGAGGGTTTTACATTACGGTGGCGCAATGGGTTTTTTAGACACCCTTCTTAGTTTGAATCTGCATCATGAAGCGAAAAACATTCTATTATAACTCACTCGCCAATTTTCGTCGTTATGAGAAAGACGATTGTATTTTTGATGATGACCCTGCTTTTAGCCGCCAGCCTACCGCTCAATTCGAGCGCAGGACCGTCTGATGACATCCCCACAAACGCCGCAGGAACAGGCGTACATGACTCATTGGTCGCTGCACTCGCCCATGCGGGTCTCGTCTCAACCCTCCAAGGGCCTGGGCCCTTCACCGTGTTCGCACCGACAGACCAGGCTTTCGCTGCTGCTGGAATCGACTTAGCCGATTTTGATACGCCCGAGGAAAACGCAACCCTCTCTGATATCCTGTTGCACCACGTCTACTCTGGTGAGGTTCAATCAAGCGCTGTTACTGACGGCATGATCGCAGAAATGGTGAACGGTGACAATGTGAAATTCGGAGTGAACGGGGCTACAGTGACCGTTGGAACGGCAACAGTAACAACCGCTGATGTCATCTCTTCAAACGGAATCATTCACGTTATCGATACCGTCTTGATGCCGCCCGTCGACATCCCAGCAACCGCTCAAAGCACCACCATTCACGACACGTTGGTCAATGCCGTCATTCAGGCCGATCTCCTCACGACTCTCCAAAGTCCAGGGCCGTTCACCGTCTTCGCACCAACAGACCAAGCGTTCATCGATGCTGGTATCAACTTGGCAGCACTCGACACGCCTGAAGGTAAAGCAACGCTTTCCGACATCCTTCTCTACCACGTTGTCCCGTCTGAGGTTCCTGCCTCTGCAGTCACCGAATGTATGGTGGCTGATGCGGCGAATGGACAGCCTCTCGCCTTCACTGTGGGAGACGGCGTTATGGTCAACGGTGCCAATGTCACCATGACCGACGTCATTACCAGTAACGGACTTATTCACGTCATTGACAAAGTTCTAACTCCAAGCGACACACCAAACGATATTCCCCGAACTGCACAATGCACTGGCCTACATGATTCGCTGGTTGCAGGAGTGATACAAGCTGAATTGCTTGAAACTCTTCAAGGTCCAGGACCGTTCACGGTCTTCGCACCGACCGACCAAGCCTTCATTGATGCCGGGATTGATTTGGCAGCACTCGATACTCCCGAAGGCAAGGCTACACTTGCCGACATTCTTCTTTACCACGTTGTAGCCGGAGAGGTACCAGCAGCGAATGTTACTGATTGTATGTCCGCAACTGCCGCAAACGGTCAGCCCTTGGCGTTCACCGTTGATGGAACTGTTATGGTGAACGGCGCTACTGTCATCCAAGCAGATGTCGGTACAAGCAACGGATTCATTCATGTTATCGACAAAGTGCTTACCCCAACCGATACGCCCAACGACATTCCACGAACGGCACAATGCACCGGGATTCACGATTCTCTTGTTGCTGGGGTTATCCAAGCTGAACTTCTCGTGACGCTTCAGGGAACGGGACCGTTCACGCTGTTTGCACCGACGGACCAGGCCTTTGCTGATGCCGGAATCGACCTTGCGGCTCTCGATACTGCTGAAGGCAAGGCAGCGCTCACCGACATCTTGCTCTACCACGTAATTGCTGGTCAAATTCCATCCACTGCAGTTACGGAGTGCCTCACAGCCAACACTGTCAACGGTAATCCTGTTGCCTTTACCGTAGGTGACAGCGTCATGATCAACGATGCTACCGTCACACTTGCTGATGTGAACACCAGTAACGGTGTCATCCACGTGATTGACAAGGTCTTGACACCGACCACTACACCAAACGATGTTCCACGCACTGCACAATGCACCGGCATACACGACTCGTTGGTTGCCGGTGTCATTCAAGCAGGCCTTCTGGAAACCCTTCAAGGCCCTGGGCCATTCACCGTTTTTGCTCCAACAGACCAAGCATTCACGGATGCAGGAATCGATTTGGCAGCACTTGATACTGCAGAAGGACAAGCGGCACTGAGCGATATTCTACTCTACCACGTGGTTGCCGGTGAAGTTCCAGCAGCCAACGTCACCGACTGTATGACTGCTACTGCTGTAAACGGCAACCCACTCTCGTTCACCGTCGGCACTTCTGTCATGGTCAACGGAGCAACCGTTACCGCAACAGATGTTGCGACAAGCAACGGCATCATCCACGTCATTGACAAGGTTCTATCACCAACCGAAACTCCGAATGATATTCCTCGTACAGCTCAATGCACGGGGATTCACAACTCACTGGTTGCCGCCGTCATTCAAGCGGACTTGCTCGAGACGCTCCAAGGTCCAGGCCCGTTCACCGTGTTTGCACCAACGGACCAAGCGTTCACCGATGCAGGCATTGATTTGGGCGCTCTGGATACGCCAGAAGGTAAGGCAGCACTTGCCGACATTCTGCTCTATCACGTTGTAGCAGGTGATGTCCCAGCAGCCAATGTCACGGAGTGTATGACTGCAGACGCTGTCAACGGTCAACCGCTTTCGTTCACTGTTGGAGATTCCGTCATGGTGAACGGCGCCACCGTCACTCTGGCGGATGTCAGCACCAGTAACGGTGTGATTCATGTTATCGACAAGGTATTGTCTCCAACAGACACGCCAAACGACATCCCCCGCACTGCACAATGCACCGGTATTCACGATTCTTTGGTCGCAGCAGTGGTACAAGCAGAGTTGCTGACCACATTGCAGGGAGATGGGCCATTCACCCTTTTCGCTCCAACAGACCAAGCGTTCGCCGATGCCGGCATTGATTTGGCAGCATTGGATACCGCTGATGGTAAAGCTGCTCTTACGGACATCCTGCTTTACCACGTTGTTGCTGGAGCAGTCCCTTCCTCGGCAGTTACCGAGTGCATGTCGGCAAACGCCGTCAACGGTCAACCGCTCTGGTTCACCGTCGCAGACACCGTCATGGCCAACGGTGCCACCGTAACCTTGGCAGATGTGAACACAAGCAACGGCGTCATCCACGTCATCGATAAGGTATTGACCCCCACCGATACACCAAACGATTTGCCTCGAACTGCTCAATGCACAGGTGTGCACAACTCACTGGTCGCAGCTGTAATTCAGGCTGAACTACTGGTCACACTCCAGGGTGAAGGGCCGTTCACGCTCTTTGCTCCAACGGACCAAGCATTTGCCGATGCTGGTATCGATTTGGCAGCATTGGACACCCCTGAAGGAAAGGCTGCATTGACGGATATTCTCCTCCATCACGTCTATTCAGGCGCTGTCATGAGTGCCAACATCACCGACGGAATGGTTGTACAAATGGTCAACGGCGACAACATTACGCTGACGGTCACCACCGGAATGAGTGCTTCAGTACGCATCGGAAACGCAACGGTTACCGGTGCTGATGTGATGACCTCCAACGGTATCATCCACGTCATTGACAAGGTATTGATGCCTCCGGCTGAAGATGCAACAGACACGACCGATACGACAGGTCAGACAGACGGTGCAAGCGGTGATTCAGACGATGAAGGCGGATTCCTATGGATTCTTATCGTTGTGATTTTGGTCCTTGGCGGTGGCGCAGGCGGATTGTTGTTCATGCGCAGCCGAAGTGGGGATGATGATGCCTCGAAGAACTTCGTTCAGGGCGGATTGGAAAACCAATTGCAACCGATTTCAACCACGTCATATGCAGGGACTCAAGCAGCAGCTGCAACCGCATACGCAACTGAACCCGTGCAGCAAACTCAGCAGTATCAGCAAGTTCAACAAACTCAACAGTACCAACCTGCACAGCAAGTCGCACAAGTTGCTCCAGTGACTCAAGTTGCTCAAGTTCAGCCGGTTCAGACTGTGGAAGTCATTCCACAACCTGCTGTTGCCGAACCTACAGTTCTGCGACAATGGACCGATGAAGCAGGTTACACCTGGAGAGCAATGGACGACGGTAACACCTACTGGTGGACCGGAACTGAGTGGCAAAAGTACTCTTGAGTGAGTCTAAAGATTGTTCAGAATTTGACTGCAGGTCTTCACGGTGCAAAATTCACCGTGAAGGCTTGTTAGGGCTGTAGTATGGATGAGATCAGCATCGATCATCTCGCCATCCGGTGATTCTCGTGGGAACGTAGCGCATGCATCCGAGGCCAGTTCAACATCAAAGCCGAGGTTACCCGCCATTCTCACCGTAGTGGATACGCAGTGGTTGGTTGTGAGCCCTGCTATGACCAAACTTGTGGTTCCGTTTTCTCGCAGGTAAGCTTCGAGTTCGGTACCTATGAAACCGCTGTTGACGTTTTTGACAAACTCCTTTTCACCGTTCATTGGAATTGCCCAGTCATAGAACTCGAATCCTTGCGTTTCAGGTCTCAGGGGGCTACCCTCTTCTGTGGATGAATGGCGTACATGGACAATGTTGTGATGACCAAGCCTCCAATGATGAATCAACGATTGGGTATTTATCTCAAAATGAGGGTTGTTCCGGATTCCCCATTTCGGGTCATCAAACCCCTTTTGACAATCAATGAGTATCAGCGCAGTATTTTCATATCCAGTCACGACCATGCTTCAAACTCCTTGTTTTGCTGTTATAAAATCCATAGTTTGAGTACTCGCGAATAGAACATGTAGGAAAAGATGAGAAGTGTAGGAGTGATCCAAGCAAGATAGAGTGTTTTGTTGATTGGTTGTAATTGTTTGTCTCCGTTGCGAAGGGCCTTGATCGATGCCCACAGGAGGTAGACGAAGGCTCCGTAGATAAGCGGTGAGCCTGGATTGAAGTCCAATGCACTAGGAACGTCGAAGTGAGTGATGGCGACAAATCCACGCGACATGCCGCAAAAAGGGCATTCGGTTCCGGTGAGGTGGTATATTGGACAGAGGCTCATTCCGTCGACTCTGCCGTGCGGAAGAACTGCTGAAACCACCAGTGCGCCGCTGGTAACAGCGGCAGTAATGGATGCAGCATTGATTCCCGGCCATTTCATTGTACGGACGTTGAGATTCGGGTTAATGTCCTTTTTGTCGGCAGAACCATTATAATGCGACATGCAGAGCGGGGGTTATGCAACCACAAGGCATGGAACAAGCAGCAATGACATCAGACAAAGATTGGACAACACTCCTGCTCCTCTCTCTCTTCCTCGGAGGGCTCGGAGCGGATCACTTTTACACCGGGAAGACCGTAACAGGAATTCTCAAGCTCATCACTCTAGGCGGATGTACAATCTGGGCTCTTATCGACTTGATCATGGTCATCACTGGTGGATTCAAGGACTCCAACGGCCTTCCAGTCACCAACAAGTGATTCGCTCATAGAGCACATCCACGATTGAACGGTTCTGCTGTGGCTTAGCCATAGCACCCGAATTCGACGTCACATCAGTCAAAAACTGGTTTCCAGGGAACGCACTCACAGGTGTATTTCTCTCTTCCAGAGCTCGAACCTCGAAACTGAAGCATTCATCATATGACGCCTGGGCGGTCATTCAATTGATGACTCAATCTCGGTTTGAACGATTGTTCTGGTTACCGCGGCTGTTTTGATTTCCGCGGTTATTACGGGAACGGTTGCCTCCGCGTGGGCGGCCCGATTGTTCTCCACCTGATGAACGGTTGTTGTTCTGCCTTCCTCGGTTTGAGTTTTGATGACGAGGACGCTTTTTGGTTCCAGACTTTTCTTTGATTTTCCCTGGTTTTTGCCCCGGTTTGGGGATTGCTCCAATAAAATGGAATGGGTGTGAACTTTCGACAGGAATTTCTTTTCCGATCAGCTGCTGGATACCAACCAAATACCCGCTTTCCGAATCGTCACAGAAAGCGTAAGCAATACCGCTGCGGCCTGCACGGGCAGTTCTTCCAATACGGTGGACGTAACTTTCTGGTTCATTCGGCAAATCGTAATTGAAAACGTGCGTGATACCATCGACATCGATTCCTCTGCTGGCAATGTCGGTCGCAACAAGAATAGGTATGGAACCGTCTTTGAATCCTGCTAATGCCCGAGTTCTGGCGCCTTGGCTCTTGTTACCGTGAATGGCGGCTGCTGCGATGTTGCTCTGGTCCAATTGCTTGACCAGCCGATTTGCACCGTGTTTGGTTCGTGTGAATACAATTCCACACTTTACCCGCTCATCCTTGATGAGTTGCACCAGCAATCTCCGCTTGTCTGCTTTTCTCAAGAACATGATTCTCTGTTCAATTCGGTCAACGGTCATTTCTTGTGGACTGACGTCGACCATGACTGCATTGTTCAAAAATGAACCAGCGAGCTTAGCGATCGATTTTGGCATTGTTGCGCTGAACAGCAG
>Ga0206124_10001128_pt1 | contig 21513 bp, 24 predicted proteins | sample Helgoland_Spring_3_FD_148671 | JGI IMG/M metagenome (GOLD analysis project Ga0206124, IMG submission 148671) | Pelagic subsurface seawater microbial communities from Kabeltonne, Helgoland, North Sea - Helgoland_Spring_Bloom_20160321_2 | ecosystem: Environmental > Aquatic > Marine > Epipelagic ... | reverse complement strand
GGTCGGGTCGGTGCGAAAACCCCGATCCATGGGCGCGCCGCCAGAATCGTTCAATTTCAAATGGGTTTTGGCCTTCAAGATAACGACCAAACACATCTGCCGCCATTGTCGACACTGTTTCGGGGGCAAAGCTGGCAGCATAGATTTCCCCATATCCGCGAATGCCGCAGGTGGTTTGCAAAACCACAAAAATGAAATAACGACCGCCAAAGCCCGGTGGCGGCGTTTTTACAATATGTGTTTCAATCGTTTGAAGTTTCATAATGCTAACTGCCGAGCCTGCTGTTTTACGGTGCCAAACCGCACCGTTTCAAAAGCATCTTATGGGTATGATTTGCAGGCAAGAAAAAACTTTTCTGATGCGCCGAAAATGAGGCACGCCAACTTGACAGAAAATACCAATAGCCAGCTTGATAGGGGCACGAATAGGGCTGGCTTGGCTATCATGTGATGGATTTGTGCAAAGGCTGGACGTGCCGCTATTTTCGGGTTGATTGCAGGTCTTGGCATTGGCGGTGCGGTTGGGTTGGGTCTTGGGGTTTATTTTTTGCCGATTCTAACCGCGGGTCTGGGTCTTGATTAGGCGGCGGTGCAGGCGCTTGCAAGCAGTGCTGAACGGCGCGGCAGATTCGTTCGTGATCTGCCTGGATCAGATGTGCTTCACAGGGGTGATGGCACCATAATGATGAATGCCAATAAAATCTGGCTTGATGGCACAATTTCGCCCAACCCTGATTACCGGCTGTATCTTGCGCCGGAATTTGTTGATGATGGCACGAGCTTTCTGGCGATAAAGGCCAAACCACGGCAAATAGGTGGGGTGAAGGCTTTTGAAAATTTTGCGCTGGATCTTCCGCCAGCCATTGATCTTGATGAATATGATGCGGTGGTAATATGGTGTGAGACGTTCAAACAATTCATCACCGCGGTGCGACTGGAAAATTAGGCTGTTTGTCTCTATGCTCCACCGATGATGGGATTTGCACATCGTCATAAATCAGGTGCAAAGAGGATATCGCCGTGCTGGCTGAAATAAAGCAGGTTGAGATTGAGCATGTTAAGATTTTGGCCTCAGATGCGCTTGGCCTTGATGCGGTGATGGCAATCTATCAGGCTTTGCGGCCAATCATGCCAGTGGCAGGCAGGGATGGCGCATGCCAAACATCGCCGCGGCTTATTGATATTTTGGATGAATTTGACGGGCTGGTGCTTGACGGCTATGGGGTCATCAATATTGGTGATGGCCCGATTGAGGGAATCAAAACATTACTTGATGCGGCTGCCAGCAAGGCCAAGCCGGTGCTGGTTCTGACCAATGGCGGCAGTTTTTCAGCTGAACGCGCATTTGTGAAATATCAGGAATGGCAGCTTCCGATCAAACGCGATGATGTTTTGTCCAGTCGTGATGCGCTTGTTGCCCAGCTTGCTGGATCGCCCGAAGCGCTTTTGGCAACTGATGATATTATTGGTTGTTTTGGACGGGTGATTGAACCGCTTGCTGGCAAAAATATAATGATTTATGGCCATGATGATGATTTCTGGACTCGTGCTGATGCGTTTGTGTTTTTGGGGGCGATCGAATGGGGTGAGTCGGATCAGGCGGCTTTTGAGGCGGCGATGATGGCGCGCCCACGTCCGGTTCACATCGCCAATCCTGATGTCAGCGCACCGCAGGCCAATGACCAATTTTCCGCCGAACCGGGCTATTGGACAGCCCGCATGATGCAAAAGGCGGCGATTCGCGCGATAGAAATTGATGTTAGATGGTATGGCAAACCCTATCAGCCCGCCTTTGATTTGGCGCTGGCGCGGATGGCAAGATTGCTTGACCAGCCGCTAAATCATAAACGCATTGCCATGGTTGGTGATAGCTTACACACTGATATACTCGGGGGGAATGCCGCTGGCATGACAAGCGTTCTGGTCACTGATCATGGATTGTTTCGGTCACGCGCGGCATTGCCTTATTGTGAGGCTTGCGACATTCGTCCTGATTGGATGGTCAATAGCCTTTGAGGCGATTTGGATATTGTGGAGTTGCGGTATGGACCGGCGGTTTATTTTACAAGGTTTGGAATGCCAAGCCTCGATTGGCATCTATGACGCCGAGCGCGCCAACACGCAGCGGATCAAAATCGACGCTGAAGTGCGGCTCTATCCAGCAACCGAGCCTGTGGATGACAAGGTTGATAGGACATTGAATTACGACCTTATCCGCGAAACGATTTTAAGCATTGTTTCGGCGCGTCATTATGATCTTCAAGAAACCTTGGCGCGAACCTTGTTTGACGCGTTACGGGCATTGGATGATGTGCAATCGGTTCGAATTCGAACATCCAAACCTGATGCCTATAATGATTGTGAAGCTATCGCCTATCAGCTGAGCAATCTATAGCTGGATCTAGCCAAGCCGATCGAGCTTGGCCTTTAATTGGTCAAATTCATCGCGAATGAGCTTTAGATTATCCGTTGAGGTCACATTCTTGGCTGCTGCTGTGCCGTTTCCGCTGCTACGGATGGCGTCAAAACTGGCACCAAGCGCGTTTTCGGCTTGGACTTGATGATCAAGAAATGCGTTCATCGACCGTTCGAGATAGCGCGATAAAATCGGTTCCATCTTGTCACCATAAAAGCGGATAAGCTGTTGCAAAACGCCAATGGGAAGCAGTTTATGACCTTCAGATTCAATTCCGAGAATGATCTGGACAAGGGTGAACCGCGTCAAATCTTGGCCATTTTTTGCGTCAACAACCCGAAAATCGAGGGTGTTTTTCACCATCAGCTTTAAATCATCGATGGTGACATATCGCGATGCGTTGGTGTCATAGAGGCGACGATTCGCATATTTGCGGATGACCACTTGATTTGCGGCTTGTTTTGGCATCATAAACATCTCGGAAATGGCGTAAGACAACATGGCTAGCAAATGTTTGCCAAAGACGCAATGTTGCAGTGCAAAATAATTTTTTGCACTGTAGGTTCTAATTTCTGACAAAATAAATGCAGTGCAGCAAAAGGGTGATCAAGACTGATGTATGATGATATCGCCAAATTTAACCAGTTTTATCAAGCGAGGCTTGGGCAAAATGTTGCTGATCTCATTCGGCGTCAGCTTGACCTGTTCTGGCATGTCGGATCACCGTTGCCATCGGCCTTTTTAGGATATGCCCAGCCTTTTCTTGATCCAAAACCGCCAATACCGCTTGGGCTTATGCCAGCGCGCCGAGGCGCGGTTTCTTGGCCAAAATCATCATCGGTTCACAATTGCCTTGTCGATCCGCTAAATCTTCCGCTTCCCGATGTTCATCTTAACCGTCTTTTGCTGGTTCATGCTTTGGAATTTGAACATGATCCCGGGCAATGTCTTGATGAATGTTGGCGGGTTCTTGATGGTGCCGGACGATTGTTGGTGATTGTGCCAAACCGAAGCGGGCTCTGGGCCAAGGCCGAACGCACGCCCTTCGGGCATGGCCGTCCCTATTCCGACCGCCAACTTCGCCGATTATTGCAGGGACATGGATTTATCCCGCGTCAAACCCGCCGAATTGCATTTATGCCGCCTTTGGCGCGCCCGTTTTTCCAGCGTTTTGCGCCAGCGATTGAACGAATCGGCAGCCGCTGGTGGCCAGCAATGGGCGGCGTTCTTCTTGTCGAGGCTGATAAAATGCTCTATGCACCTTCGGGAAAGACAAGTAGACTGCAACGCCGTGAAACCGCCGCTACGCCTGTCTTGGTGGGGCAATCTCGCGGGGCGTTGTCGCCAAAAATTTGAATCGCGGCCGCGGCCATATCTGGCTGAAAACCGCATAGCATGGCCTTGATCGAAGGATATTGGTTTAGAAGGCTGGGAACATTGGGTATGAGTGAAGATCTGAACCAATTACGAAGTGCCATCGATAATCTTGATAATGAGATTTTACAGGTCTTGGCCAAGCGCATGAAATTATCCGATCAGGTGATTGCCGCCAAAAACGGTGCCGTGGCCTTTCGCCCGGGGCGCGAGGCCGCCTTGGTGCGCAAGCTTGTGATCAACAACGAGTCCAATGGCCATGATTTATCACCATCGGTTATTCTAGGTGTGTGGCGACAGATAATGGCCGCCAGCCTAAGCCGGCAAAATGGCGATCTGGCCTTTGCCGTCCATGACATGGTGATGCCGGCTGCTGCTTGGCATATGGGAAGCGCGCTTGCGGCAACAAGCTTTGATCAAATGACGCCGCTATTAGATGCGGTCGCCTCAGCGCAATGCCGTTACGGGCTGGTGCCTGCCAATCATGACATTGCGGCGCTTTTAACCGCGCTGGATCAGCATCAGCATCTATCGATTATCGCCCGCACCCCGCTTTATGATATGCCAGCATTGCATCCTGCCTATATTATCGCCGATTACTTGCCAGACCCGTCGGGTGATGACATAAGCCTTTATGCTGTGCCGGCGGCAGATGGTTTTGCCCTGACAATGATTGATGGTCATCATGGCAATAACGCTGTGGTCGATGCGCCAGCCAATCTGCCGCGCGACGCCCGTCTTGTGGGAATCTATGCACGCTAGACACAAGCAAAGCTTGATGGCTGAACAGCAAAGATATGGAATGAAAGCAGAAGAATGACAGTGATTTACGACAAGGTAGCGGTGATTGGCATGGGGCTGATTGGCGCGTCGATTGCGCTTGCGGCGCGGCGTGGCGAGCTTGCGACAACGATTATTGGCAGTGACCAATCGCCCGAAGTGGCAGCCGTGGCCGCGCGTCTCCAGCTTGTTGACTCATTCGAGGCCGATGCGGTGCATGCGGTTGCTGATGCCGATCTTGTCATTCTGGCGGTGCCCGTTGGCGCGGTTGGTAAAATCGCTGAACAGATTGTGCCCCATATGAAATCGGGCGCGGTGCTAACCGATACCGGATCAACCAAACGATCGGTTGTTCGTGATGTTGCCCCGCATTTGCGCGATGATATTATCTGGTTGCCATCGCATCCGCTTGCCGGAACCGAACATTCAGGACCGGGTGCCGGATTTGAATCGCTTTTTGATGAACGCTATTGGATTATTCTGCCGCTTGACGCTGATGAAGCTGATATTGCGCGGTTTGAATCCTTTATCACCGGTCTTGGTTCAGTAACCGAGCGGATGAGCCCTGATTACCATGACAAGGTGTTGGCGCTCACTTCGCATCTACCCCATTTGATTGCCTATACGATTGTTGGCACGGCTGTTGATCTGGAAACACAGCTTAAAAATGATGTGATCCGCTTTTCGGCGTCAGGATTTCGCGATTTTACGCGCATTGCCGCGTCTGATCCGGTGATGTGGCGTGATGTGTTTTTGAATAATGATACTGCTGTTCTTGAGATGCTGCAGCGTTTTTCCGAGGACCTTAGCTATCTTCAGCGCGCCATTCGCTGGCAAGAAGGTGACAAGCTGGAAGCATTATTTTCGCGCACCCGCGAAATCCGCCGATCAATCATTGATGCGGGTCAGGATTAAATTGGCCATTGGCTCGGTTAGATATTTTGCATATTCGCGGGCTAAAAGCCGGATGATTGGTGGGGTTTTCCACCAGATATCCAGATCTAGATCATCGGGGCTAACCGGCCAGTAAGACAGCGCAATATCGGGCAATGTTCGGGTGAAAATGGCTTTGGCGCGGGGCATGTGATAATTCGCCGTCACCAATAGCAATGATGTGAACCCATTTGCCTGCGCCCATTTGCCGGCGGCAACCGCATTCCCCCTTGTATCGACTGCCTGAAATTCCAGCTTGACGCAGCATGCAAGAAGGGCTGTTTCACGCGGGTTTAATTTCAATTCATCGGCAAGAATGGCTTTGCTGACCCCTTGCCCGACGCCTGACACCAAAAGCGCTGTGCCAGCACCGCTTTGTAACAGATTAAACCCATCGGCAAGCCGTTGCTGGCCACCGGTGATCACGACAATGCCGTCAGTGGCGGTGGCAGTGGTCGTGATCGTAGGCGACGCTGGTTTGGGAAGGGTATGAACAAAATGCTGAAGGCCAGCCATGAAGAAGGCACATCCGAGAAGCAGGACGATCAATAGTGATTTTGCCGCCATCTTGGTCTTTGCCAATGAAACTGTTTTAAACCGCATCATAGGGCTATTGATAATATGAATTCGGCCAGAATGGCTAGGCAAATTTGCGATTGGGCTATTTGTGCAAAATCTTGCTTGCAGTAGAAATAAATTAGAAAACGCTAAACAAAGAGGCCGCTATACTGCTGACCTGCCCGCAATGCGAAACGATTTTCCGCGTTGATCGTCTTCGCCTGCATCCGGCAGGACGGCCCATTCATTGCATGATTTGTGATCATATTTGGACAGCGCGACTTGTAACCAGCGGCGACCGGCAGGATATGCCGAACTTTACTTCATATCTTTATAACTTCCGTTTGCCGGTGATTGTGGTTCTGATTTGCGCTGGGTTAATGACATCACTTATCAAAGGCCGCGGCACTCTGACCGCCTATTTCCCCGGATTGATCGTCGGCTTTTACTGGATTGGTCTTCCCATATTGCCGCCGATTGACACGCTTCTTGTGGTTAATCTTGACGGGTCTTACGCTGGTGAGATGCTGCGTCTTCGCGGCGCGCTTCGCAATGTTGGATCATGGTCTTGGCATGCTGCGCCATTGCGGGTTCGGGTAACGAGTCCGGATGGGGTGATTTTGAATGAAACCATAATCAGGCCCGATGACCCGATCATTGCCACTAATCAGCAAAGCCCATTTTTTGTACAGCTTGATATTGATTCAGGTGCCAAGGCCGAAGTCAGCGTCATTCCGATTTCATGGTCTATTTTTGACTAGGGATCAGTTTTTTGCCGCTGAGGTAAAATCGGGAATTGATTCATCATTGATCATTTCTGCAATGGGTCGTGCACCGCGCAACAGATGCGTTTTGCCGTCAAGAACCATCACTTCGGCGGCAGGTGATCGGCTGTTATAGCTTGAGGCCATGACCGCACCATAAGCGCCAGCCGACAACACTGCCAACGCATCGCCATTGGTCAGATCGGGCATATCGCGGTCAAGTCCAAGATAATCGCCCGTTTCGCAAACAGGTCCAACAATATCGGCCTTGCCGATTGATGGCTGTGGTGCGGCAATTGGCCAAATGGCGTGATGCGCCTCATATAAGGTTGGCCGCAACAGGTCATTCATCGCGGCATCGACAATAACGAATCGCTTATTATCGCCCTGTTTGACATAAATGACCTTGGTCACTAGAACGCCATTATTGGCAATGATGGCGCGACCCGGCTCGAACCCAAGGGTAAAGCCCTGATTCTTGAAAAGACGCTCGACCAGCTTGCCATAGGCGGTGAAATCGGTGGGGTCAGCCATGTCATAATCAACCCCAACGCCGCCGCCAAGATCAAGATTCGGGACGGGCATTCCGGCATTGCGTAATTCTTTGGCAAGCATCAAAAGCGCCGAATAGGCTGCTTCAAAAGGCGCGAGATTGCGAATTTGTGATCCGATATGAACGGCCAGACCGGCAGGCCGAATATGTGGGTCATCGCACACAACTCGGTAAAGATCGCTTGCTTCGCGCTGGTCGGTTGAGATGCCGAATTTGGTATCGCGCTGACCGGTTGAAATTTTCGCGTGGGTTCCTGGATTGACATCAACGTTCACCCGCAACGCCACGGGTGCCACAACGTCCATATCGGCGGCAATCGCACTAATCGCGGCGACTTCGGGAATCGATTCGGCATTGATCTGGCCAATGCCGCAAGCCAATGCTTGACGGATATCATCATCGGTTTTGCCAACGCCAGAAAATACCACATCTGCCGGATCAATACCGGCGGCTTGCGCGCGCGCCAATTCACCCGAAGACACAATATCCATGCCGCCGCCAAGCCGCCCGATAAGCGCCAAAACCCCAAGTGCGGAATTTGCTTTCATGGCGAAATGCACCTTGCCAGATACCGGTGCCACTGCGGCTTGAAACTGGGTAAAGGCCTCGGTGATGCCGGTGCCTGAATAGACATAAAGCGGCGATCCATAGGTTGCGGTGATTTTGGCAAGGGACAGACCGTCAACGCATAGCTGTTGGCTGTCATCACGGTAAAAAGCGCACATAATGGCGATTGCTCCTAAAGCGCCAAACCTAGCTGGCGGGGGTTTCGGTCTGGCTTGTGGCCGTAATTTTAGATGGCCGATAAGGATCACCGCGCTTGCCACAGGTGGCAAGGCCAAGCATTAGCATCAGGCCGATCAGGCTGCCTAGAATAAGTTTGCGTTGCATAGCGACTCCTTTAACCGGGGTGATCTTGCTCTATTGAATGGCAAAACGTTGGCGGGCATCGGCAAGTCGTGCGCGCACTTCATCAGGTGCGGTGCCGCCAAAGCTGGTTCTTGCTGCGGCTGCACTTGCTACCGACAGCAAGCCGATAATATCGGGTTTGATTCGTGGTTCGATGGCCTGTAACGCGTCAAGGCTCATCTCTTCAAGATCAAGCCCTTTGGCCACGGCTTCGGCAACAATGGCTCCGCTGGCATGATGCGCTTCGCGGAATGGCATGCCAAGTTCGCGAACCATATAATCAGCCAGATCAGTGGCTGTCGGAAAACCGGTTTTCAGCGCTGCCAGCATGGCATCTGGCTGCGGTGTCATATCGCGGATCATGCCGGTGGTTGCGGCAAGTGCGATGCCAAGCGCATCAGCCGCGTCAAAAACCCCTTCTTTGTCTTCCTGCATATCTTTGCCATAGGCAAGCGGAAGTCCCTTTAACACGATCAGCAAACCGGTCAAGGCACCGATGATTCGCCCTGGCTTGGCGCGCACAAGTTCGGCTGCATCGGGATTGCGCTTTTGCGGCATGATTGATGAACCGGTGGTAAAGGCATCTGACAGGGCGATAAAGCCAAACCGGTCGGATGACCAGATCACCAATTCTTCGGCAAAGCGCGATAGATGAACCGAGCAAATGGCGGCGCTGGCCAGAAATTCAAGTGCGAAATCCCGATCCGAAACCGCATCCATGGCATTGGCGGCTGGCCGGTCAAAGCCAAGCGCGCTTGCGGTCATATGCCGGTCGGTTGGAAAAGAGGTGCCAGCAAGGGCTGCCGCGCCAAGCGGTGATTCATTCAGCCGGCGTCTGGCATCGGCAAACCGTCCACGGTCACGCCCCAGCATTTCAACATAGGCCATAAGGTGAAATCCGAATGTAACCGGCTGGGCAGTTTGAAGATGGGTGAAACCTGGCATCAACAGATCGGCATGTGCTTCGGCTTTGTCAAGAAGTGCGGCCTGCATATCGGCAAGCGCCTGATCAATCGAATCAAGCAGATCACGAACCCATAATTTCAAATCGGTTGCCACCTGATCATTGCGCGACCGTGCGGTGTGAAGTCGCTTTGCTGGTTCGCCAATCAATTCGGCAAGCCGCGATTCGATATTCATATGGATGTCTTCAAGCGCTTCGGAAAACACAAAATCGCCAGCCGCGATTTCACTGGCAATCTGATCAAGCCCGCCATGAATGGCCTGACAATCATCATTTGAAATGATTTTCATCGCTGCAAGCATGCTGGCATGCGCTTTCGAGCCGGCAATGTCTTGACGATATAGCCGCTTGTCATAGCTAATTGACGCATTGATATCTTGCATCAATTGCGATGGGCCGCTTGAGAAACGGCCGCCCCAGATGCTAGACTTTAAATCGTCTTGCGATGTTTTATCGTTCTTCGCCATGTTCACAACCAATAGAGTGGGAAAATCTATTGTCTTATACGCGGCTTTCGTCAAATTTTCAGCCAAAAACCGCACCTTTATCGCGACGCCAGCTTTTCACCGGCGTAATGGGGCTTTCGGCATTCATGCTTTGGCCAGGTCTGGCGGCCGCAATGACTCCACCAGAAGGCAAAGCCGCACCATTAATGTCGACGGTGATTCGTGATAAAAATGACAAGGATTTTCGCCTCGACTCATTGCAAGGTCAGCCGGTTTTGGTGAATTTCTGGGCAACATGGTGCCCACCGTGTGTTGCCGAATTACCCGCCTTGGACAATGCTGCCAAACAGCTTGGTGATGATGTGACGGTGCTGCTGATTTCGGTTGATCGTGGCGGCCGTCAAAAGGCCCTGCCTTTTTTGCAGGATCGTGGCATTACCCGGCCGTTAATGGGGTTTGACCCCAAAGCGGCGCTTTCGCGCGAAATGGGGGTGCGGGGTTTGCCAACCAGCTTTCTGCTTAGCGCTGATCAACGCCAAAGCTGGGCCTATGTCGGGCCGCGTGAATGGGATTCGGCACCGATGATTGCCGAAATTCGCAATCTGCTTCGTCTTGCCAAGGTGTCACCAGCACCATCACAGCAAAATAACCAAGATCATTTATTGGTGTAATCGCCAGCAAAAAGGCGGCACGGCAATGCCGCCTGATTGATTTTATGTAATGTCAGGCCTGATTTGCCACGCAGTTAGCCAAGCTCTTTTTCAAGTGCTGGAACGGCATCGAAAAGATCGGCAACTAACCCGTAATCGGCAACTTGGAAAATCGGCGCTTCATCATCTTTGTTGATGGCGACAATCACCTTGCTGTCTTTCATGCCGGCAAGATGCTGAATGGCACCTGAAATGCCAACCGCGATATAAAGATCAGGCGCAACAACCTTGCCGGTCTGGCCAACCTGATAATCATTGGGAACAAAACCGGCATCTACCGCGGCGCGCGATGCACCAACGGCCGCACCAAGCTTGTCGGCGATTTTTTCAAGCATCGCAAAATTGGCACCATCCTGCATGCCGCGTCCACCTGAAATCACGATTGGAGCCGAGGTTAATTCAGGGCGTTCCGAGCTGGATAGCTCTGATTTGACATAGGTTGACAATCCGGCATCAATGGCACCGGCAACTGGCTCGATGGTGGCATTGCCGCCTTCAGCAGCCACCGCTTCAAACGCCGTGCCGCGAACGGTAATCACCTTGATGGCCTCGTTTGATGATACGGTTGAGAGGGCATTGCCAGCATAGATTGGACGCTGGAATGTGTTGGCGTCCTCGATTTTGATAATGTCAGAAATTTGCATCACATCAAGCAGAGCAGCAAGACGCGGCATAACATTTTTGCCGGTTGTTGTTGCCGCGGCCATCATATGTGAATAGCCGCCTGATAGGCTTTGCATCAAAGGCGCAAGATTTTCGGCAAGTCCGTTTTCAAGGGATTTGTCATCGGCCACCAGAACTTTGGCAATGCCGGCAATCGAGGCCGCGGCCTTGGCAACAGTGCCAGTTTGATCACCTGCAACAAGAAGATGCATCTCGCCACCAATCTGGCTGGCGGCGCTGACAGCGTTTAATGTTACTGGACTTAGCTGGCCATTTTCATGGTCACATAGGATTAAAATGCTCATGGCTTAGATCACCTTTGCTTCGTTTTTCAATTTGCTTACCAATTCCTGCACATCGCCGACTTTGATACCGGCGGCGCGGGCGGCTGGCTCTTCAACCTTGACGATTGTTAGGCGCGGCGCAATATCAACACCAAGATCAATAGCGGTCAGGCTATCGAGCGGCTTTTTCTTGGCCTTCATGATATTTGGCAGTGACGCATAGCGAGGCTCATTCAACCGCAAATCAACCGTGACAATGGCTGGCATATTGATTTCGATATGTTCTAACCCGCCATCAACTTCGCGGATGACTTTGGCTTTATCGCCAGCGATTTCTAGCGCTGATGCAAATGTGCCTTGCGCCCAGCCAAGCAAGGCAGCAAGCATCTGGCCAGTTTGGTTGCAATCATCATCAATGGCCTGTTTGCCAACAAGGACGATGCCCGGATTTTCCTGCGCCACAACAGCTTTCAAAAGCTTGGCAACGGCCAGCGGTTCAATGTCATGTGGGGCTTCGATATGGATGCCGCGATCAGCGCCCATGGCAAGCGCAGTGCGGATGGTTTCCTGATTTTGCGCAGGTCCAATTGAGACGGCGATCACTTCGTCAGCCGTACCGGCTTCGCGAAGCCGCAAGGCTTGTTCGACAGCGATTTCATCAAATGGGTTCATTGCCATTTTCACATTGGCAAGTTCAACACCTGATTGATCGGCCTTCACGCGCACTTTGACGTTATAATCAATAACCCGTTTTACCGGAACCAGAACCTTCATTTCCATATCCTCCGCACTATTGTCAAAGCCACCCTAGGGGTGACTCTTATCAAAAACCTGTCTATTTCTGCCCTGAATTTTGCCCGGGACGCCACAATACGTCGGTCTTGCCATTTTCATTCAATCGGCGGGCAAGCACGAAAAGATGATCTGACAGTCGGTTTACATAGCGCATCGCATCATTATTGACGACTTCTTCGGCGGCAAGTTCGGTCATATGGCGTTCGGCGCGGCGCGTTACCGTGCGTGCTAGATGCAGCCAGGCTGAGGCTTGGCTGCCGCCAGGAAGAATAAATGACCCAAGCGGATCGAGCTCGGCATTCATAATGTCAATTTCGGTTTCCAATCGGGTCACCTGTTCGCTGGTAATGCGCAAGGCTGGCTTGTCGGTTTCCGGCGTGGCTATATCGGCACCAAGATCAAATAGATCATTTTGAATTCGGGCCAGCATCGCATCAGCATCAGCAATATCGCTCGTGTGAAGACGTGCCAGACCAATCACTGAATTGGCTTCGTCAACCTCGCCAAAGGCTGATGGTCGACGCGCATGTTTTGAGACGCGCATGCCATTGACCAAACTGGTTTCGCCAGCATCGCCAGTTCGCGTGTAGATTTTATTCAACTTTACCATAATTGCCTATCGATTCTATTTGCGTGGCATCACCGCAAAAGCGGCGATGCGGTTGGGGTTAACCGTTGCGGCTTCGATGCCACATCAATCCCAAGATCAAGATTAATGCAATGGCCTGAAATATAATCCGGTATCGCATAATCCGGTTTGAATTTTTCACGTTATAGGCACCACCGCGCGCCATTGTGATCACGCCCCAGAAAAGAATGCCAGCGACACAGAACAATGCCACGACAAGAATAATTTGGTCAAACTGCATGATGATCAGCATTCCTTGTTAAACGGGTCAATCCAGCGCGCTAGATCGGATTAATTTTCTGCCTAAGCCAGCCATCTTTAGCTATCTATTTTTAAGCAAGTTATACGCTTTATCAGATTTTTCCGATGGTGACGCCGTGACGCCGTGCCGCAGCAACAAGCGTGTTGCGCAAAAGACAGGCAATTGTCATTGGGCCAACGCCGCCCGGTACCGGCGTTATAGCACCAGCCTGTTTTGCCGCCGCGTCAAAATCAACATCGCCGGTTAATCGAAATTTACCGTCACCTCGTTCAGGGGCTGGCACCCGATTAATGCCAACATCAATGACGGTTGCGCCTTTTTTGACATGGGCATCGGTAATCATTTCAGGCCGTCCGACAGCGGCAACAAGAATATCGGCTTGCTGGCAGAGTGACTCCAAATCTTTGGTGCGCGAATGGGCGATTGTCACGGTACAACTCTCACCAAGAAGCAATTGCGCCATTGGTTTGCCAACAATATTTGACCGGCCAACAACAATGGCGTGAAGCCCTGATAAATCGCCTAATTGATCGCGAAGCAGCAGCAGACAGCCAAAAGGCGTGCAAGGCACAAGCGACTCCTGACCTGTTGCCAGCAGACCAGCATTGACCACATGAAACCCGTCAACATCTTTATCTGGACGAATGGCATTGATCACTGCATCAGCGTTGATCTGATTGGGGAGCGGCAATTGCACTAAAATCCCGTCAACCATATCATCTTGATTCAAGGTTTCGATCAGGGCTAGCAAGCTGGCCTCGTCAGTGTCACGGTCAAGACGATGTTCAATTGACCGCATGCCAGCGGCGGTGGTGCGCTCGCTTTTATTGCGAACATAAACCTGACTTGCCGGATTCTCGCCAACAAGAACAACAGCAAGGCCGGGTACCTGACCGGTGGCCCTGGCAAAGACTTCAACCTCGGCTGCCACTTGTGTGACCAGCTTTTCTGAAAATGCCTTACCGTCAATTATTTTTGCATCTCTCATGCTCATTTGCCTTTTTTGGTCGCGCTTATCATGTGGTCATTGTGAGCGAGCGGGTAAAGCCTATCCCGTAATACTGCTTTGCAGAAGATTGCGCAGAAATTGCGCCAAAAGAAACAAGACGATCGGGCTGACGTCAAGCGCCCCAAAATCGGGTAAAATCTGGCGTACTGGCCGTAATAATGGTTCGTGGATTCGTGCCAGAACATCAATGATAATCCGCACAATTGGCTGCCACGGGTTGATGATTTTAAATGCGATCAACCAACCTGCCGCAAGATAGGCAAGCAGAGTCCAGATATAAAGATTGATGATCTGGTCAATGAGGACGGCAAAAGCATACATGAATATCGACTCGTCATGGTTTCAATGGTTTGGCTTGACACTCATGCGCCGCCAGCACCGCACTATAATCAAAACCGATTGGCAATGACAATCCTTCATTTGCGATTGGGCAAAGGCCTTGGTTTGGCCTTGTTTCTGCCATCGCCAAAACAGCAGATTGTGTTAAAAAGTAAAGCCTTGAAAGCCCCTACCTATTCGCCTAAATCTAAAGCATGAAACAGAACAAGAAACCATCGCCCAAACCCGCCGGAACCACGCCCCATCAGCAACGCCGCCAGGTGGGTCGCAAGAGAGGTCGCAAGATGGGCTGGGTCATCGCCGCGGCTTCGTTGTTTCTCGGGCTTGCGGTTGGCGTGTTTTTGATTTCTGACCAATTTGCCCAAAAAACCACAATCGGCATTCCGCAGTTTCAAGATAATCAGATCGAACTGATTGATCAAAACGGCATTGCGCGGAATCAAGATGATTTTGCCAATCGGCCAATCGCGCTGTTTTTTGGCTTTACCTATTGTCCAGATGTTTGCCCAACCACTTTGACAACACTTGCCGCTGCACGCGATGATATGGAATCGGCGGGTATTGATACAACGGCGTTGCAGATTTTATTCATCACGGTCGACCCAGAGCGTGATAAGCCAGAACAATTAAAGCAATATCTCAGCCTGTTTGACGCCAATGTTACCGGCCTAACTGGATCGCTGAATAAGGTGCGGTCGGTGCTGCAACAATTTGGCGTCTATGCTCAAAAGACTGATCAAGGCGATGGGGATTATCTTTATGATCACAGCGCCGCGGTATTTCTATATCGTGATGATGGCAGCTTTAAAGGTACGATTGTGCATAATGAGCCGATTGCCTTTATCACTGAAAAGCTGAAATCGATTTTGTAAATAGGCGCTGGCTGTGATGATCCTGAAGTGATGATGCGATGTGGCCCGATTAACTGATGAAAATATGATGATTGGTAAAGGTCATCTGACCGGACGTGAACATGACGTGTTGTCCAGATTGCTTGCCGACAGTTCAAATAAGGAAATTGCCCGCTCGTTAAATTTGAGCAAGGTGAAAATCAAGCATCAGCTAACGGCAAACAAAATTACGCCAAGTCAGATTTTAGGCGAAATCTGCAATGAACCGGCATGATTAAAAGCAGCCATAAATGAGGACGAGGCCATCAGATTAGATGGCCTTGCCCCAATTAGGTTGCCAAAATGGGTCTGGTCGTTGCTAGTCACTGCGATTCTGCCGATTCTCGACAAGATCATCAACCACCGCCGGATCGGTCAAGGTTGATGTATCGCCGAGCTGATCATATTCATTGGCGGCAATTTTCCGCAAAATGCGCCGCATGATCTTGCCTGACCGCGTTTTTGGCAATTGTGGTGCCCATTGCAATAGGTCGGGTGTCGCGATGGGGCCGATTTCTTTGCGTGTCCATTGACGCAACTCAGCGGCCAGCTGATCATCAGCAACCGCATCGGCAACCAAGGTCACATATGCATAGATTCCTTGCCCTTTGATATCATGCGGATAGCCAACAACCGCAGCCTCGGCCACTTTTGGATGCGCCACCAATGCCGATTCAACTTCGGCTGTTCCCATCCGGTGGCCGGATACATTCAACACATCATCAACACGGCCGGTAATCCAAAAATAACCGTCCTTGTCACGGCGGGCGCCGTCACCGGTGAAATAACGACCCGGGAAGGTGGTGAAATAGGTTTCGATGAACCGCTGATGGTCGCCATAGACGGTACGCATCTGGCCAGGCCATGAATGGCCAATACATAAATTGCCATCACTGGCGCCATCGAGAATATTGTTATCACCATCAACAAGAACTGGCTGAATGCCGAAAAAAGGTTTGGTTGCCGAACCGGGTTTGGTGGCGGTTGCTCCTGGTAGCGGCGTAATCAGAATGCCGCCTGTTTCGGTTTGCCACCAGGTATCGACAATCGGGCAGCGTTTTTCGCCAACCACATTATGATACCACATCCATGCTTCGGGGTTGATCGGTTCGCCAACCGATCCAAGAAGCCGCAAAGATGATCGATCACAAACCGTGACAGGCTTATCGCCTTCGCGCATCAAGGCGCGGATGGCGGTTGGCGCGGTATAGAAAATATTGACCTTATGTTTTTCGACAACACGCCAAAATCTGGAACTGTCAGGATAGGTTGGCACGCCTTCAAACATCAAGGTTACCGCGCCATTGGCCAATGGCCCATAGACGATATAGCTATGACCCGTCACCCAGCCAACATCGGCAGTACACCAATAGATATCGCCACCATGGTAATCAAAAACATATTGATGCGTCATCGAGGCGTAAACCATATAGCCGCCAGTGGTGTGAAGAACCCCTTTTGGTTTTCCGGTTGATCCTGATGTATAGAGAATAAACATCGGGTCTTCGGCGTTCATTTCTTCGGCAGGGCAATCGGCCGAGGCGCTCGCCATGGCTTCGTGATACCAGACATCGCGCCCGTCAAACCAGTCAATCTTGCCGCCGGTTCGCTTGACCACAATCGCGGTTTTGCAATCGGGGCAATTGGCCAAGGCTTCATCGGTATTGGCTTTCAATGGGATTGGCCGTCCACCACGAACCCCTTCATCGGCGGTGATCACCATTGTTGAATCGCAATCTTGAATCCGGCCAGCAAGCGCATCTGGCGAAAAGCCGCCAAACACAACCGAATGCACAGCGCCAATCCGCGCGCAAGCCAGCATCGCCACGGTGGCTTCGGGAATCATTGGCATATAGATGGTAATCCGGTCGCCTTTTTTGGCGCCATTTGCCTTTAACACATTGGCAAATTTACACACTTCTTCATGCAATTCACGATAAGTGATATGGCGGTGCTGGTCGGGCTCATCGCCCTCCCAGATGATGGCTGTCTGATCGCCGCGGGTGGCAAGATGGCGGTCAAGGCAGTTAGCCGCCGCATTTAACGTGCCGTCAGCATACCATTTGATATGTAAATCTTTGGCGTCATAGGATACGTCGCTGATCTGGCTATAGGGCTTGATCCAGTCAATGCGCTTGCCATGCTCCGCCCAGAATTGATCGGGATTGGCAATCGAATCTTGGTAAAGGGCGGCATAGCCATTCGCGTCAATAAGTGCCGATTTTGCCAAATCTGCGCTTGGCTCAAAGATAATGTCCTGTTCCATGAAAAGATTCCTTCAACAATTCTTAACCGGCCTTACATTTCGGCCTTATTTTATGGTTTTGATTGCTTGATGCTGCTTGCCAGCCCGCTTTTACACAATCTTGTTTCAAATTATTATCGCAGCCGGTGAGAATGGGCAAGGCTTGCGACAATGACGACTGGTTAAGCCGTTGGGTCTTCGCCATGTTCAAGCTGGTCAATCAGCGATTCGCCCGCGGTTGAGTCGGCAAGATCAAAAACTTTGCGGCTGATCGCCATGGCAAATCCGGCGCGCGCCATGGCACCAAGCTGGCGTTGCTGACGTTGCATGATGGCATCGCGGTCATCACCATCATTTCGTCGGTGATCAAACGGGCCAATTCGGCGGCGGCGGGCAAAGCGGCAGGCGGCAAGCAACTCGCCATTTGCGGCGTGTTCATCAGCCACGTCCAGTGCTGCATCAATCACATCATCATCAAGCCGATGCTGGCGAAGCCGTTGGCGGATGCCAAGCTGCGAGCGACCCTGCCGGCGGTGGCTTCGCGCCTGTGATTGGGCAAAGGCGTCATCATTCACATAGCCAAGCGTCTGGCAGCGCGTCACGGTTGCATCAATTGCGGCGGCAATGTCATCGGGATCATACTGATCAAGTTTGCGCGTTGCAAACCGGCCAAGCACGTCGCGCAGCCGGCACTGCGAGCTGGCATAACGGCCGAGATAATCAACCGCCTTATTCATCAATCTTGTTTCGATAGGTGCTTTTGCCATGAATGTGAAATGATGCTTTTCGGTTGTTGGGGCCGCCCCCAAAATCAGTCAGAATGGCCAGATGGCTTCAACAAGGTTAGGCGGTTTTCGGATGAAAGGCAAAAGCTGTCCTTTGCCCCATTGCGCCAGATCAGATTGCGGCCTATTTTGACCGCATGACAAATCTCGATTCAAAGACAAAAATATCATCATCCAGTAGAGCGGTGCCTGCAACCCCCCGGCCATCATCGGCGCATGAATTGCGCCGCCCGGTTTACATTGGGCCAGTGAATTGGGTTGGTGTTGCTATGCTGTATCAAAGGGAAGTGCAGCGGTTTTTGAAAATCGCCACGCAAACGCTGGCGGCACCAGTCATCACCTCGATCTTGTTTTTGATGGTTTTTTCAGTGGCGATTGGTGAGCGCGCCAGCTTTGCTGGTGATATTGATTTTGTAACATTTCTCGTGCCGGGTCTGGTGATGATGAATGTTCTTCAAAATGCTTTTGCCAATACATCATCTTCGCTTGTTGTTTCAAAAGTGCAGGGCAATATTGTTGATTTACTGATGCCACCTTTGGGGCCGGGTGAATTGCTGTTTGGGCTTGCCGCGGCTGGTATGACGCGCGGTCTTTGTGTTGGCATCGTGACGGCGTTTGCCTTGGTTATTCTTGATGGTGGTACCTTGCCACCGCATCCAATGATTGCAATTGGGTTTTTAATTCTGGGCGCATTTGCCCTCTCTTTTGCGGGTATTCTTGCCGGAATCTGGGCCAATAAATTTGATGAATTGGCGGCCATTACGAATTTTGTTATCCAGCCGCTGACCTTTTTATCGGGAACGTTTTATTCGGTTGACCGCCTTCCCGCGCCATTTGATATGATTGCCAGCCTGAATCCGGTCTTTTATGCCATTGACGGGTTTCGCTATGGCATGATCGGGGTTGCCGACCGGCCACTTATGACCGGCTTTTACTGTCTTTTTGCGGTGAATGTCGTTTTGGCTATTTTATGTTACAAGGCTTTGCGTTTGGGCTATCGCTTGAAAAGCTAGCATTGCATACTGACCATTACCAAAGACGATTAGGATAGGAATCGCCATGCCAGCCGAAGAGTTTGAAAACGGCATTTTGCCCGTACAGCATCTTGAACAGGCGATCTATGACGGTGTTATTGCCGCCGATCATCCGGTTGAGGAAGGCCAGCTTCAGCCCGCCAGTCTTGACTTGCGGCTTGGCCATGAAGCATGGCGGGTGCAAGCCAGCTTTTTGCCAGGCCAGCATATGACCGTTGCCGACAAGCTAGCGCAATTTGGCATGCACAAAATTGACCTCAGCGATGGTGCGGTGCTGGAACGTGGTTGTGTCTATATTGTGAAATTGCAAGAGCGACTTCGTCTTCCGGCCCCCATTTCCGCCATGGCAAATCCAAAAAGCTCAACCGGTAGGCTAGATATCTTTACCCGCCTGATTACCGATAGTGCGCGTGAATTTGAATCGGTTGCCGATGGCTATGAAGGCCCGCTTTATGCCGAAATTTCACCGCGCACCTTTTCGGTTCTGGTGCGGGCTGGTTCGCGCTTGTCGCAATTGCGGCTTCGGCGTGGCATCAGCGCCCCATCTGATCTGTTGATGGAGTCACTGCAATCAACCGTTGGTTTGGTTCATGGTGCCGAGCGAACCGATATTCGTGACGGTGTTGCCCTTAGCGTCAATCTTGAACCCGATGTCAAAAGCGGCATGATTGGCTGGCGGGCGCGTAAACATGCCGGTTTGATTGATATTGATTCGCCAGCAAGCCAGCCGGTTGACGCTTTTTGGGAACGCGTCACCCCATCTGACCTTACGGTTGGCGGGCTGGTTTTGAATCCTGATGAATTCTATATTTTGGCAAGCCGTGAATTTGTGACCGTGCCAAAAGATCACGCTGCCGAGATGCGTGCCTACGATACAAGAGTTGGCGAATTTCGCGCGCATTATGCCGGATTTTTCGATCCCGGCTTTGGCATGGCCGAGCTTGGCGCTGATGGAACGCGTGCCGTTCTTGAGGTGCGGTCGCATGATGTGCCATTCCTGATTGAACAGGGTCAAACGGTTTGCCGGCTGGTTTATGAACCAATGGTATCGGTGCCGGCAACGCTGTATGGTTCCGGCGGATCAAACTATCAATCACAAGGGCTGCGATTGGCCAAACATTTTATTCAGGACTAACCAATTGTTGGTTGGGCATTTATTGGCTGATATCTTGACAATTGTTCCAAAAATCGCGAGAGTTGTGGCCTGAATCGAGTGCCAATTCGCGCTTTCTGGGGCCACCGACGGAGATATTGCGTTGGTGGTTTGATTTTTGGATATTAATTTGGGTGTGTTTGCCAGTTTGATATAGATGGCATTACAAAGGACAAGCCGGGTGGTTTTGACATGAACCAAAAAGCCTTGGATTACGCAGCTGACTCAGCTGTGATGCAAACCTATGGACGCGCCGAAATTGGTTTTGTGCGCGGTGAGGGCTGCTGGCTTGAATCTGACACAGGTGAAAAATATCTCGATTGCGCAAGCGGGATTGCTGTTAACACGCTTGGCCATAGCCATCCGCATCTGGTCGCTGCGCTGACCGAACAGGCTGGCAAATTATGGCATACATCCAATCTTTACCGAATTCCCGGTCAAGAGACTGTTGCCAAAATGCTTGCATCGCTTTCGGGTCTTGATCAGGTGTTTTTCTGTAATTCTGGTGCTGAAGCCACCGAAGCTGCGGTCAAGATTGCCCGCCGTGCCGCCTATGAAAAGGGCGAGCCTGAGCGGATGACCATTCTGTGTGCGACAGGCGCTTTTCATGGCCGGACATTAGGCATGCTTGCGGCGACAGATAGGCCGGTTTTCCGAACTGGCTTTGGCCCGATGCCAGCCGGATTTGACCATGTTTCTTTTGGTAATTTGAATGCGCTTCGTGCCGCGCTTGGGCCGCATGTGGCGGCGGTGATGGTTGAATCGGTGCAGGGCGAAGGCGGTGCCAAGCAGGTTCCCGATGGCTATCTTGCCGGTGTGCGTGAAGCGGCTGATGAATTTGGCGCGCTGGTGATTGCTGATGAGGTGCAGGCTGGTATTGGCCGGACTGGACGGCTGTTTTCATATGAGGATACCGGAATCAAGCCTGATATTGTTGCGCTTGCCAAAGGGCTTGCTGGCGGATTTCCGATTGGGGCTGTTATTGCCAGCAAAACGGTCGGTGCGGCGATGACACCCCC
>Ga0206124_10001121_pt1 | contig 21575 bp, 25 predicted proteins | sample Helgoland_Spring_3_FD_148671 | JGI IMG/M metagenome (GOLD analysis project Ga0206124, IMG submission 148671) | Pelagic subsurface seawater microbial communities from Kabeltonne, Helgoland, North Sea - Helgoland_Spring_Bloom_20160321_2 | ecosystem: Environmental > Aquatic > Marine > Epipelagic ... | reverse complement strand
TTAGAACCTGGTCTAGTTTTTATTCCTTCTACAACGTCTGACATTAAGTTAACTTGTTCTGTTACCTTACCATCGCGTCTAATGTGAGGAGGTTGCTGGCTAATACCTTGCAACATACTTCCTAATGTATTTGTATCAGCCATGACTTCTCCTAGCTAGTTTGAAATATTGTTTTAACTCCACCTGAACCAGCACTACTACCAATGTGTTGATAGTTAGAGGGTCTAGGTATAAAGAATGTTCTTCCAGAACCTGAGGCAAAGAAGTTCATATCCATACGGGCTATGTTTACAGAGTTAAGTTCTAGCTCTGATAACTGTGCAGCCTGTGCATATACTTGTAGCTTCTGTGAACCACCATCCTCATCTGCATAGAACTTAAATCTACAGGCTGCCCTAATAAATTTAATGGCTTCCCTGGGCATAAGCCCTAGTTCTATTTCCCTGTGGACGTAGCACTCTACATCTTTACCTATAATATCTGTCCTCTTATCTACATTGTATAAGAAGTTTCCTGCTACAGCTAGGTTAGACCCATCTGTGGGGTCTACTGCTACAGCATTAGTAGGTACTGGAATCCTACCATCGTTATCTTGTGATAGGGTTTCTATTGAATTGTTGAACCATAGAGGTTTACTTGAGAAATCTTCTATGACTTCTTCAATCACCGCATTGGCTGTAATGTAATCAGGATGTGACGTGTCTTCTCCAGCTAAGGGAGCAGAACCTATTGTACGTAACATACTGTTTATTAAACTCAGTTTAATGTTGGCCGTTGTAGGCATAGTAGTTCCTTTCTTTTTTGTTGTAAAGATTCCCAAACCCACGGAGAGCAAAAGCTCAGGAATCTATAAAACAAAAAAAGGCCCTCCCGAATAAACAGGAGAGCCTCGTTAATTATTTAGTCGAATGAGCGGACTACGCGAGCGCAATCTGGTCTGTCATAGTTAACACCGAATGCTAAGTATGAATCAATGAACCACTGAAGTTCTTTATCGTCGTAGTATACCTTAGAAGTTAATGGTATAGTTTCTGCAGCGAATAGAGCTTTAGGGTGCATAATGATAGCTTTACTTCTAGCTTCTGCAGCAGTTACGTCATAGAAGTTAGAGTTCTTAGCGTCAGACATTACATGGCCAGTAATAGCAGCAGTTGGTATTCTGGTAGTAGACACAATCGGAACACCTTTAAGCGTTCTGAATGTACCATTTGCAAAGTCACCATTGTCTGAAGAGAAATCACGGTTAAGCAATTTGTCATTATTAAGTAGTACGTCTTGATATGTTGGACGTACGAACACAACGCATTCTTCAATGTCAATGTCTTCTTCTTCCATAGCTGTTATCTGTGCAGCAATAGCTTCATAGAATTTAGTTGGGTCTAGGTCATCATTAGATGCGGCCATTGTAGTTGTTGAACCTGCACCGAATGCACCGTTGTAGTTAGTACCATCGGCATCTGTTGGAGCAGCTGCTGCTGCACCTTTGATAGCTGCGATAATATGAGCTTGGTCAAATAGTTTACCAAGTTCTTTACCGTGGTCCATACCTAACTGTTGGCGTGCGTTAAAGTCTGTTTGGAACTCATTCAATAGGTCACGGTTATCGCGAGCTAATGAAATCGTATCGACTGTTACGGCTGTACGTCCGAATGAAGTTGGAGAAGCATCGGGTCTTACACCAGCTACTACCTTCTTAAGAACAGTACGTCCGACACGACGCTTAATCTTTGTGTCTGTACCTTGTAGGTTATCTATGTTTACGAAGCCACGCATGATTGACGACTTAGCGAATTGTGAATCCACTGCGCCAGCATACTCTTCAATCATTTCTGATGTAGCCTGAGCACTCAAGTGAGTTGAGTCTGAAGGGATAGGCATATTAATTCCTTATATTTAATGTTGTGGGATTATTCCCAGTTTATAGGTTAGATACCTAGCTTACGGCCTTTTGCTCTTGCCGCTTTTATAGCTGTTGTATCTTGACCTTTACGGTTTGCCATAGCCATACGCTTATAATATTCGCGTGCAGTTATAGCTTCGGACTGGGTAGTTGTATCAACATCAGGGTCAACTCGGTTTGTGTCCGTAATTTGTGTGTTGCCAGAATCGGCATTATATTTGCTTAATAGTTCTGTAGCTGCGAACCTAGCTTTAGCACCTCCTGCAGATAAGAGTTCATTGTACTCTGCTTTCTCTGCATCAGGTAAGTCAGAGTTGTCTGACCAGTTCTGTATAGCTTCCCAGTTATCTGCACCGCCTACGGCTTCATTAACTGTTTTAGCTATCTCTACGTTTTTAGCAGCTATCTCTGTAGCATAGGAGGCTGCACCTGACATAATGATTGTAGCATTTGATTCACCTACTAAATTAGTAAGTTCTGCTTTGTCTATCTTAGACATATCATTATCCCGTACAGCGTCAAACAATAATGCCTTCGCCTGTTCGGGTGTTCCTCCAGCGTTCTGTATTAATCTCAGAACACTATTTCCTACTTCACTATTTGTATCTCCCCAAGCTTGTGTATCAAGAGGAGCCTCACCATCGTCAGGCTTTGCTTCCTCTTTATCATCTTCTACTAGAGCTGCATCTGCTTCAGGGTCTACAGGTTTATCCTTGGCCTCTGTATTTGACACAGCTTGTATTGGGGCTTCTTCAACTGGGGTTTCTTTAGCAGCTGCTTGTTCAGCTACCTCAGCAGCTTTACGCTCTTCAGTTGAAACATTTGAATGTGGGTTACTTTCATCAGTCATATACTCTCCTATTGTTGACCGTCCATATTATCTATTTCTGATTTACCAGCATGTTGTGCTACACTAGCAGCAGTATCTATCTCAGCTTGTCTACCAGCCATCTCCATCTCCTGTTGCTGCATAGCTTGTAACTCTTCAGGAGTATTCAGGAAGTCTGCTAATGCAACGCCCCTGTTTACAAAGATAAACTGTCCGAATCTAGTTGGATTAAATATAGACCTAATCTCCTGAGGTACAGCTTCTAACATCTGCAAGTCACTGATAGCTAATCTAAGGTTATCAATTTGACCTTCCCTAGATAAACTCTCCATACCTGTAGTAACAAGTACTTCGAATTGACTATCAAGATTTCCTACAGAGCCTATCTTCATCTTAGATAAAGCGTAGTCAGCTTCTTTCTGTTGCCATTGTAACGCTAATTGAGAATACAGTCCACCAAAGGAACTCTCTAGTTCCCTAGCTATAAGCCTTATTTCCTCTGCAGTAACACGTTCAGCGTCACGTACATTAGATAATAAGAATACTCTTGATAAATCACCTTCCCATTTAGCTACTATATTAGCTATAGTATCTAAGTCACCACGTAAGTTAATCTCTGGTACAGCTATGTCCTCTGCATTACCTGCAAAGTAAGCACCGCGCTGTGCATTATTGAGTTCTCTTAGTTGTAAACCTAAGGCAGAGCCTGGTCTAACAAAGAACTTAATGTCAGCTGCGATAGCTACCATATCTGTAAGAGCTTCTGTGGTTACATCTAGCTTATGAAATGTAGTAGAGTTATCTTCTACTAAGCCAGTAGCATAATGAAAACCAGAAGGTAAGTTCCAGGCTAACGGTAGTAAGTCAAAGTCTTCTTTAACATACTTAACTTGTTTACCTATAGCTACACCTTCTACTTCTTGTTTAAAGCACCAGCGTCCATCAGCTTCTAGTTTATAGTGAGATAATAATTCCATCTTGTCATCATCTTTAACCTTAGGATGCACTTCTCTAATCATAGCTTGCATTTCTGGGTCAAAGGTACAATATTTCTTTCGGTCATATAGTACAACTTCAATGGCATTACCCTCTATATCACGTCTAATTCCATAGCGGTCAATAGAGTACAGTATTCTTTTGCCTGACGGCATTCTTCTAAGTAAAGCATTTCCTGTAATAATAAGATGTTTACATGCTTCGATAGCTACAGGTCTGTATTCTACTAGTCTAAGGTTTCTTATAGCCTCTTCTTCTATCCTAGTAGTAGCTTCTCTTATCTGTTCTTTCACAACGGCCATTTGGTCTGGGCCATTTTCTTGTTCTAATTTTAATTTAGTTTTAGGTGTTAAAGATACAGTAAAGAATGGTCTGGATAAGGGGAACAGTACATCTACTATTCTATTGGCTAAGTGATTAACCCACTTAGCTCCCATCATCACAGAACCTTTAGTCATTTCTGTATTCTGTTGGTGTGTCTCTCTATCAGCACGAAGTATATTAGCTAGAGTCCATCTAGCATAAGCTTCACTGCGCTCCAGTAAGTCACCCTTCTCTTGGTACATCTGCATCCAGACTTGACCAATGTTTCCCTTAGGGTTTGGATAAGTACTCATAGCAGCCTCATATTGTTATAGCCTCTGCCAGGGTCTCCTCCACCGAAGCCACCTAATCCCATAAGCCTTGGTCTAGGCCCTGTTGTTGGGCCTTGTGTCGGGCGTCTACGTAGTAACGTCCGTCCACCTTTAGCTGCACCAAATATTATATCCGCACCAGTATCTTCCTGAGTCTCAGATAAAGCAGCTGCTTCTATAGCTCTTGTCTCTGCCTCTTGGTTGGCTCGCTCTTGTGCTTTTCTAGTTTTCTTAGCTTGCTTTGCAGCAAGTATTCCTGTTATAATAGACATTTTATATGTCCTCCTAGTTCTAGAGTATAGGATGTTTCAGATACTGAGAAGCCTTGTCGCTCCAGGAACTTACCAATTCGTAAATCACTATTGCTTAAGGTGCTCATAATAACTGCATCTACCTCTAATTTCTTGGCTTCCTTAATGAATGTGTTAAGTAACTTAACGCCAGTCATTCCTCCACCATCAGCGTACCAACCTATTTCTAGCAGCAGGGTTCTGTCTCTGAAGGGGTCTGAGTAGGTCATGCCTACTATAGCCCCAGCGTCTGAACAGAACACTACACCATGTTTGATAAAACCTAACAAGGTTATACGCGCTCTTTCTCTATTTATTTTTGGTAGTCCATAGTCATCATTAAATACCTCTGCGATATCTAATATATGGTCTACGTCTGATACTAAGGCCCTTCGTACCATGGATACCTCCCTAATACTTCTGACAATGCAGCTCTTATTTCAGCCTTAGCATGTTCAGAGCCTATACCAAACTCACCATCACCTCGTTGTAAGGTAGAGGGTGCAGTCATAAATGTCAGGATACGTCTAACCGACTGGCTAACGTGTCCGTCTGTAGTCTTCGATTCTATTTTCAAGTTAGTCTCCTTTAATAGGATTACTTACCTCATAAACTAATTCAGAACCTAGTTCTTCTTGTAACTCTAAGGGTATCTCTGAACCCACAGCTATAAATTTTATAGCGGTAAGTACTTGGTCGTCCTTAGATAAATCTGCATAGGACATAATACCTCCTTTCGTTATATCTCTATAGAGAAGCACTAAGTTAATTAAAGAAGTAGTCTGAGTTAAGTACCTCCGTTATATCCAAGCTTCCTCTACTAGGTAAACTCGGTAATTCTACGTTATAAACGTCTTCATGTTGTTGTTTAAAGTCTTGTAGTACGTCGTTGTAGTTATGCAATGCTACAAATTGCTGCCTTATATTCTTCTGTAAGTCTGCTGCGTACTTAGCTGGTACACCAAAGTCATCGTGTATCATAGCGAAGTTAGATACCCCGTTACCTGAACACGCATTGACAACCATCATCATATGACAAGCATCCACATGGTGTACTAGGTTAGGACTACTGCCCTGACGCTGCTTCCTAGTATCTAATTGGTCTGTGTAAGTAGCTACTCTTACTTGTAAGTTACCATTGATTTGTGTACGTATCTGTTTAGACTTGTACTTCTGTGTAGCTTGTAGTACAGGGAATCCTAAAGGACTGTAGTACTTCAATGGTATATTCTTCCTAGCAAGTATAACGCTGCACTCTTGTATCCAATCCATAGCTGCCCTAGCTGCTATAACTACCTCGTTTATAGAGGCCCATAGCAATGGGTTAAGGTATATAGAATGTTTAAAGAATGTATTCTTATCGAACTTGTTTGAAAGATTGTCAGTCACGTAGTTGTATATACTAGTAGTACATGCCTGTTGAGTTGACCCATAAGGCAGGGTCATTACAGGTTTCTTAGGTAGCTTACGTGACATACCTTTTGGACCTAGAGCCTTCAGCCAGTTGATAGCAGGAGCCTCTCCTAGCTTTGCTCGGTCTAATAGTTTAGCATAGCACACGTTAGCTACATCCTGATATATATCAGCAGGTAAAGTGTTAGGGGATAGGTTAACTGACTTACCCCCTACTTCATCTGATAGCATAGCAGAGAAGTGTTGTAGTCCATTGCAGCTACCATCTAGTGCTACAGGTAAGTGAGATACGAACTCATAAGGGTTACTCAACTTAAACATATCAGCACATTCAAATACCCAAGCAAGGAACTGGAAAGGCTTGTCTGAGTTAGCCCAGAAACCTCTGTTACTTATAGGGTCATTAGCGCATTCTATAATAAAATCTTTGTTGTCCTGTACCCAAGCAATCCTATCTTCATAGCTTACCTTATCATTACCATACTTGTTAGCACCGTTTATCATGAACCAGCGTAGCCCATTCTCATCAGTCAAGGCATCACCTGTACTGAACTCAATCAAAGCTTTACTGTGGTCAGTACCCTGAGGAGTTAACCCAGCACTAGCTGCATATACTCTACCACGGAAGTCACACTGGTATACATACCAGAAGTTATCATGCTTCTCCATCTCTCTAGCTAGTCTCATAGTACGTATGAGAGCTAGGTTCTTGGCTACTCGTTCTTTCTCTTGGGTATGCAGCTCTCTAGTAACTACTTTCCATTCATTGAACATAGCAAGCTCAGGGCTATCGTAAGGCAGCTCAGCTGCTATCTGGTGCTCTTCTAATGGACAAGGTGGGAATACATAAGGTTCAGAGCGTGGCATACCACAGCCCAAGTTCTTAGCCCATACCTCATCTAACACAGCCTTAACTCTAGTGTTAACTCTCCAAGCAGTTGCTTGCATTGTGTTAACTGCATTCAATACTCCAGGCATATCTGCCTCAGCATACATAATCTCTCGCTCTTTACTCATAAGCTTAGACTTAATCAAAGGCGTTCTCTTACGTAGGTTAGGAGACCAGAAGCCTCCATCTGTTACCGATATCCAATTAGCTGGTGGTATTATGCAAGGCATTCTATCTGGACTAGTTAGCTCTACTACCTCATCATGATTAGATATCCAATCTAAACATGCTTGAGTAGGTACTAACATAGATTGTCCCTTCATGTAGCCTTTACTAGCAGGGGCATCATTGCGCTCTACTAGGTCACACACTTCCATGAGCAAAGATATAACCAGAGCACCAACACCAAAGGCATCTTGCTCTGACCAACTTTCCCACAGTAATCCTCTGTCCTTACCTTTAGCAGTAAGTACAGTTCTCTTGTGCCTGTAGTTAGCTATGTTCTTACGCTGCATGTCTCGTATAAGACTATCGTAGTATTCTTTGTACTCTGTTTGAAACTTGGTTAAGCGCAGCTCGTCCTCACACTGCCTACCTATCTGAATAGATATGCTTGCTATGCCTGTACCATTCTTAAACACGGATGCTATAACATTCCTTAAGGCTATCATAGCAACCTTATCTGTATCTATTGTATCCAGTAACTTACTGAACTTGTTCCTACGTCTACTGTCAGGGTGCTTGCCCTCTAAGTAAAGAGCAATTCTATCTGATATAGTTATGACGTAGGACTTGAGAAGTCTGCTGCCAGCAGAAGTCTCGTGTCCTCTAGACTCAGTAGCTTCAGCTTGCTGCTTGCGGAATCTTTCGACTCCGCGAGTAGCCATGTTGTGCTCCCAGTCTAGTTGCTCTCCTATGGTTTTCATTACTTGTTCCTTTTAGCCTCAGCTCTTTTCTTGCGCTGCTTTAAGTTACGTCTGTCTCTCTTTTCTGCGTCAGTTAAATGTGTCGGATGTAGTATAGCTCCATGTGGCATATGGTCATGACGCTCGTAATATTCAAGTAACTTACTTAAAATATTTCTAGCCTCTCCTTTCTTCATACGTCTAAGCAGGTTCCATATCTTACCTTCCATACCATTACAGTTAATACATAACACGTCACGTATTATACCTGTAGTATGGTCATGGTCTAAAGCAGGTCTCTTCTTTGACCTAGCTGTACCTATCTTACCTTCACATAAAGGACAAGTATTATTTTGTTTCTTTAATAGTAAAGCTCTCACGCTTTTTATCTGGCTTGTTCTCAGTTTCTCGTATTTCATTTTTCTTTCTCCTCCAGAGTCTCCCGTAGAAAAGCATCGACACTGTCACCAGGATAACGTAAAAGCCATAGGCTATTAGCATCACCATACAAACTATGATAGCAAGTAGTCTTGCTACCAGTTCTCCAATTAATCCATTCATGTTTACTTCCTTTATATAAATCTCTTACTATGTCATAGCATTCTATGTTTGACTTAGCATCCTTCAAGAAGTTATATGCAGTAACAGGACCACACTTATGGTCTCTACCGTTCTCATGGTAGCTAGGTAATCCTAATATGTTATCTGCTGCGTCACCCATTAACAGCTGCGCCCAGAAGAACTTGGTTCCTCTACCCACTACCTTAGGTGACTTCTTACTTCTATCTAATCCTATCCATCCGAATGTATCTTCACAGTTAAGTACTAGTTGTTCATTGTAATCCCAGTAATATCCTGGGGCCATATTTAAATCCTTGTCCTTAGAACAGAGGACATGAAGGTCTGGATTGCCTTCTTCCATTGCCTTATACATCGCCTGACATAAAGCATCATCCGCTTCTTGATTGAGGGAGATGTTAGAAGGCAAAGATTCACCCATGTAGGCTCTAATGGTATCAAGGTGTTCAGGTTTAACCCGTCCTTTCCTATTACCCTGGTACTCCTTGGCAACCGCAGTATCGGACCGTCCGCCCTTAGTTGAGGCTGGTGGAGTGATATATAATACATAGCTCTCTGCTCCTACTAATTTAGTTTGATAGTCTGCTATAGACCTGACTTGTTCTTTCATCTGCTCCAGAGTTCTCCTGGGTTTCAATCCATCGAGTTCATCTCTTGTCTCACAGGCTACTTGATACGCTATGAAGTCAGCATCTATATGTGCAACTCTCCCTGGAACCTGAGCAGCATAACCGCCCAGGACCATAGAGTGTACGTTGTTATCTAAATCAGAGAAGTCTATCTGGTCTAGCAAGTTAGTCATTATGCAAGGCCAAGTAACTCTAGAGGATTATCCTCCACTGCTGCAGCTACTGCTACAGGGGCAGGGGTCTCTACTACAACAGGCTTAGTGTTGTTGTAAGCCGAGTCTGATATAGCCTTAGCCTCTAGTGTAGTCTTGAGTGCATTGTTCTCAATCAGCATACTCTCTAGCTTAGAACCACTTAGGTTAGATGCACCTAGTATTTTAAACTGTACGAAGTTTCTGCTTAGTTCTACATCAACACCATCAACCTTTCTGGTATATGTACCGTCTTGGTATAGTGAGTTCCACTGGTCCATGCTAGGTGCAGACCAAAGGAATACTTGTAATGGTCCGACAGCAGCAGGTACAGGAACTTCTCTAGTCTCATTAGTAGCTGCAGATGTTTCGATAGGTGGTGAAACCATCCAGCCATCTACAGGAGTATAGATGTTAGCGTACTTAATACTAGGGTCCTTCTTTGAGGTGTTATGTTTTATTCTTATTATACATCCTGACCCTACCATCTGTGCCATGTGAACGACATCCGAGTTAGGTCTACGCATTTTATTAAACAGCTTAAAGTACTTAGCACGTTCATTAGTAGAAAGCTTAATTGTTTCTCTATGAATTGTTGGTACTATATTCTCAGCTTCCCCATCCTTAGCTACATTCTTCATGTAGGCTGGGCCGTTAAGCTCCCATGTTAATGTTACCATAGGTGCATCAGGTTTCTCTTGTCCCTGATAAGGTCTCTGAGGTTGGTATCCTAATTCAACATACCCTATAAGCCTAGCTGTAGTTACACCCTCAGGTGTTACAGGTCTTACGTATGCAGATTTAGTTACTGTTTGGTTTTCTAATGAACCAGAAGATGCTAGTTCTTTAATGTCGTTTAGTAATGAGTTAGTCATATTAGCTCCGTATATAATAATTGGTTTTAATTAAGAGAAACTTACGTTCTCTATAGAGAAGCATTAAGCTTCTAAGTGATGTAGGTCTAACATATTCCTACCCATCTCTACATCCACAGGAAATGGGACAGGACAGTCTATGTTAAAATGTTTCTTTAGATAAGTTGGTACTCCTTCCATAATAATTTTAGCAGTCTTTAAGACTTCTTCTGCGACTGACGCATCCATGTCGAACCACACACAGTCATGTACTGTGTTAACTAAGAACGCTTTACCATTCCAGTTATCTTTCTTCATGAAGTAACGCCATAGTTTACCTAGTACTAGTTGTACTATCTCACCGCCTGTGCCTTGAACAGGATAGTTCTTAAGCTCAGGAGGACTGAACGTGTCTATGATACCACGCTTCTTGAGAAAGGAAGGTGCATCATATGTTCTCCATGAATACATTGTACCCGTGGGTGACTGCCACTCGCCTCTCCTGAATGCTCGGTATCCCATGAGAGGGTCTCTGAATCCCTCAGCACTAGCAGTAACTGTACGCTCTACATCAGCATTAAATTTTATAACGCCTGGATAGAGTTTATTCTCTGCCTCTATCAACTCTTCTACATCCTGAATGGACATACCTGTTGATAGTGCAATGGTACTAGCCCCTGCGCCATAGGTACGTTGGAAACTAAACTCCTTAGCACCTTGTCTGCGTGGCTGCCATGTCTTGTAGTTCGGGTCAGTCTCATCCTTACACCACTTCACAGCATCCTTGTAGTCTATATTAAACTTAGCGGATACACGCTTGCAGTGAAAGTCTACACGATTAATCAAGTCAGAGACTAGCTGCTTGTCATTAGTAAGCAGCCCTTGGACTACAACTTCTAGCTGGGAGTAATCTATCTCGCCAACCATACCGTCCTTGAATCTGGATACGAACATAGCTTTGACACGCGAAGGTGACTTCGGTATGTTCTGACAGTTAGGATTAGAACTAGATAGTCTGCTTGTTACTGTAGTAGTATGGTTAAGCATGTGGTGTAGGACATTATCCTCAGGACTTACGCAAGTCAGCATACCTTTCATGATACCATTACCATCTACAGTCACGTAGTAAGTACCTATCTCCTTGTCTAATCTAATCTTCTCAGCTAACGCTTTAAGGAAGGGTACGTCTGAGTTACCTAACATAATCATTGTCTCTGAATCAGTTGAGTAAAGTACATTACCCCTGCCATCAGTGTTCTTAGTTTTCTCAGCGCCCACCTCAGTAGGGTTAACATATCCTGGCAAGTCATAGTATCTATCTTGTAGCTTAGTCTTTAGCTCTCCCTTCACAGCTACATTCTTGAACCTAAGCTTGCCCTTGTTCTTGCCTGACAGAAATACATCTTGTGTTTGTGTACCTAGCAGCTCTGGTTTTACAGGTACTGCATTAACTAGGGGCCACTTCTCTGTAGCCTTGAGTCTTGCTAGTTTACCTGTCTTCTCGTCTAAGTAGGTGTCACGTACACGGTAGCGTATTGAACCACCATATATTATAGCAGACTTACATACGGTAGAGGACCACTTGAATCCTACTTCCTCAGGTATATCTGCTATGTATTTACTCAGGTCTTTCTTGGCAGCTTTCAGTTGGTCATTGAGAAGTGATAAGTCTTTCTTGGCTGTGGTAGTACATACCTTAAGCCCATTGTATTCCATCTCAGTTGTTGCTGCAAGTCCATCCATACGTAAACGTAATGATTCTGTCATGCCTAGTGTCTGGGCAGATTTAAGTTGCCCAAGGTATATTAGTTCCGTGTTGCCTATGTCGCCTGAGTTCCTGCCCTCAGCCTCAGTACCAATCAAATAATCTTTGACTAGCTCTGGGTCAATGTCTGCGGTCTGTACTCCTGCTTGCCACAAGGCTTTCATTCCATCTATTTTCTTTCTACCTCCATATGTTTCTATAATACCATCCATCGAGTTCATGTGATACTGTCGCTGCATAGCATTCAGTAAGTACTCAGCGTACTGCGTACACCAGATACTACCACCACGCTTATAGAATTCACGTAGATACGGGTTCCCAGCTTGCATCTCGTAAAGTAAATCAAACTTAATGTTGTGTCCTACTAGTACAGTTACATTATCGTCAATCACTAACCAGTTATCCTGGGTAGGTTCGTAGAACTGCACAGAGTTCTGTGCATCTCCTTCTTTCTTCCATCCCCTAGCTACTACATAGTTCTCAGGTATGAAAGGATTAGCAGTACGCTTATACTTCTTATGTATCTGGGTCTCACTATCGAACACTAAGTACATTTACTCCTCCAAAATTTTTATCACAAAATATGTGTTACTATATTGTAATTCTAAGTCATGTATTACTTTTTCTATTTGATATTCAAGAGGCTCTGCCTCAGTCTCGCATAGTATAATCTCATCCTTTCTACCTATGCCAGAGATACGGGCAACGCGCCCTTGCTTTCTTAATTCATTCTCAAGGTTACTATTTATATAGTCATAAATATCCATTAGTCAATATGTCCTAACTGAATTGCAAAACTATCAAAGATAGTTGTTCTTCTGTTATCCTTTCTTTTTACGTGGGCGAACATAATCTGAGCAGGTTCACCATCATACCCTACGATACCTGAGTACTCTTCTCCGTGTCTACTGTCACCAAAGAATGCACCATTAACTACATACCTGTTGTTATTGAACTGACATATGTTATGCTTGTCACCCATTCTAAATAGAGTGATGTACGTTTTTAACTGGTCAGTTCTTTTAGCTAGGTGGTTCTTCATCTGAGTATACCCAGCTCCAACACCTACACCATGTTCATATAGAACCTTAGTTCCATAGATATCATGTACGTGGAATGCTCCCTCAGGTATAATGAACTCAGCATCCATGTCACTTATCTCACACATAGCTTTCAGTGCATGATACAGCGGCCATGACAGCTGCTCTCTCCCTGGCTTAAACATAAACAATCCGTGTCCATCCCAGTCATGGTTCCCTGTGATACATATAACTTTCATAGGCGCGTTCACTGTAGCTAGTTCTCGCAGCACTACATTATATAGTATATCTATGCTGCGTTTAATCTGGTCAGCTGTTCCTATATCACAAGCTCTGGCAGATTGCAGCCCATGTTTCTTATCAGACTCAATAATATCTCCTAGCAATGCCAGAGTTATACCATCTATCTTGTAGCCTAAGGTCTTGTACTGTTCGATACGCTGCATTGCTACAGTAATCCACTCCTGAACACGACGGTAGGCTACATCAGAATCATACCCAGACATCAGCTTACCTATCTGTAAGTCAGAGAAGAGTAGTTCAATGATTATACCCTTACCCTTAGAGTTGTTAGGTCGTAACTGAATAGGGCCTAGAGACCTCAAGGATGCTTCCTGAGCAGCTTTTTTGATTTCTAGCAGTACTGTATCCTTTGTCACAGCAATCGTCTCAGCGGCCTTTAAATTCCTTCGCAGCTTTGTGTTAGTTAGCATTAACTTTCTATTAGTTTTCTGTAATGAGAAGTTATCAGATAACTCAGCCAAGTCTTCGCTTGGGTCAATCCAAGTCTGAAGGTTCTGCCTTGATACCTTACTACGTTCTCCTGCTCTTATAAAGGACTTGTATATATGATTAAGTTTCTTAGCTGCTTGAGTTAAGTTACCATTAGATTCCTTAACAGCATCCGCTAATTCTTTATCCGTCCAATCTTTTCTTTTACCCATGTTAATCTCCTAATCTAAATTCGCTGCTTCAATAGGTAAGTCCTCGAAGCGTGCTATCTGGGGTTTAAAGGCTACTGTAGTTCGGGGACAGCTCGCTGCACCTTCTCTACGTAGCTTGTTTTTTGGTAGACCTAAGTATCTATAGCCTTCATAGGACGGCTCGTTTAAAGCTCCTATCATTAGCTGGAAGTCACATGCTCCCTGCTTGCCTGTCTTACTATCCTTTAACATACCCAGTGACGGGAATGAAAGGTTGTCTCCTTCATTACTTATCTGTGATGTAGCTAGGCCAACAGCATCATATTTGACACCTATCTCCCTGGCCCAGGAGTACATCTCTTCTAGTGCTAGGTCAGTCCTAGCTTCACTTTTAAATCCCCTTATCTTATCTATCATATCATAAACTATAATAGCTGGGTCGTTAGCACGTATTAAGTTCTCAACTGCATACGTATCTTGTCCGTGTATATCTACAATTCTAATCTTGTAGGGGTCATCTGATTTAATAGCTTTCTTGTAAGCTTCCATAGGGTTAGGAGTGTTACGTATCTGTGACACTTGCTTACCTAATGCAGCTTGTACTAGTCTCAGGAATATTCTATCTCCTCTTCCTTCATTGTTTAACCATAGGATGGTCTTGTCCTCAGGTATCTGTGTTACTAGGTGAGTTAGCTCTGACGCTAGGAAAGTAGTCTTACCCTTGTCAGGTCTACCTGCTATGATACCGAAGTCACCTGGACGTAATCCGCGCTGTGATTTACGTAGGCTCTCAAGTCTCCACTGATATCCAGAGGTTTCTTTACTATCTTCTAGCAGCTCATTGAGGTCAGGCTTTATATAATCTAACGACTTTATATCACAGTCTCTTTCGAACTCATCTGATACACCTCTCAGCTCTGCATGTAGGTTAGCAACGTCACCCATATCCCACTTGTCAATAAGGTTAGCTATATCTGTACCCATACGCAGCTCTAACAAGGAACGCATGACTCCAGACTTCTCTTCCTCTGACACGTCATTAACTATATGAGATATAATACCTTCATAAGCAGTCCTTGTCTCCTCAGCCATGTCAGGGTTGTTAGCTCTGAATATGGTAAGCAGCTTTTGAGCATCTACGCTCTTAGCCTCAGGACAGTTCTTAAAGTATGTCTCATAGGACTTAAGTATCTGTATAGTCTGAGGGTCCAAGGCTTTGTTAGGTATTCTACCTTTAATCCTAAAGAACTCTCCGCGATACTTAAGCATCTGTAGTAATGTTAAGTCTATCATAGTTTACTCCGTTAATACAGACCGCATGACACATTCTACAGCATGCCTTAGGTCGTTTAAATCTCCGTTGTTATGTATTACTATATCGTGGTCCCCAGGCCCAATGTCAAGCCAAGGCTCTAAGTTTTCTTCACCTAACCTTCCTTTAGCATCTACCCAGATAGTTAAATCAAATAATTCTTTGACTGCTTCAAACTCAGACCTCCTACGTATACCTACACGTAAGTCTCCACCTGTTAGGCACTCAATAGTAAGCTTATCAGGACCAAAGTTTCTCACGTATTCGTACCACCACTCTCTTCGCTTAACTCTATCCAGATAACACATCATTATCTGGTCTTCTAAGCAACCATAGCCATAGTAATTCTTTGGTAACGCATGCAGCACGATATCTCTTGCTACAATCATAGAAGCATCTTTCTTTCTAAAGTTATAGCTTGTTAAGATATCTGCTACAGCATCCTTTCCGTGCCTAGCGTAACCATTAATCATTATTTTCATTCTATCATCCATTTATAGTCTCCCATCCCCAAGAGCCTGACATACCTGCAGTAGAATATTCCGTCACTCGTTTCTCAAAGAAATTATCATGTGAAGCACCATTCAATATCCAATCAAGCCAAGGTAAGGGGTTGTCTTTCACTTTAAAGTTAGGTTTCATTCCTAATTGCAGCAGCCTCCTATCTGCTATATGTCTTATGTACTGTTTAACATCTTTCTCGGTTAGTCCTTCCATATCTAATCCATTAAATGCCAGTTCAATAAACTTATCCTCTAGAGACACTACATCCCTAGCTATCTGATATACTTTAGACTTCAGCTCATCTGTTACAATTCTGGGATGCTCTGCACAGAACTCTCTGAACAATTTTGCATTACCTTGTACGTGCAAATTCTCATCTCGTATTGACCACTCAACAATAGTACCCATACCCTTCATCTTACCAAAGCGTTGGAAGTTAAGCAGCATCACAAAAGACGCGAACACAGACAGGCCCTCATTAAACACAGACTTAGCTAATGCAAGGGCAGTTCCCTGAAAAGTATTACTAGTCTTGTCACTCATGAACGCTATCTTGTCAGCCATCTCAGTATACTCAAGAAACTTATGAAAGTCCTCATCGGGTAGTCCTAAAGTATCGTTCAGTAGAGCGTAGGCTCTCTGATGGATAGCTTCCCTAGCTGCAAATGAGGATAACATATTCCTAGCCTCATTATTCTTGAACACAGGGATAAGCATCTCATGATAGTTCTGTCCTACCTGTACGTCAGCCTGTGTAAACATCCGCAGCACCTGTGTGATAAAAGTTTTCTCCTCCTGGGTCAGCTTAGTCTTCCAGTCTTGAATGTCTTCAGATAATTCTGCCTCATCCTCAATCCAGTGTACCTCTTCATGTTTTTTTGATAGCTCTACTGCCCAAGGGTACTTGAAAGGCTTGTAGGCTTTACTGTAGTCTAATAATGACATATTTTCTCCATTTTTGGCTTAAAAATTTTTGTTATATTTTTGTGAATAAGTGCAGACGTACTCATCCTTCACACGCTAGGCAATCATCATCTTCAGTTTCCATCAGTTGAGCGTATCCTCCTATGTATTGTCCATCTATGTATATCTGGGGTACTGTATAAACATCTCTGCCTGTTACTTCACTAGCAGTCTTATTAATATCCGTTAGGGATATGTATTCGTAATCAATGTTTCTCAACGTAAGTTCCACCTTAGCTAATTGACAGTATGGGCAATCGTCCTTACCATATATAATGGTTCTGTCATCAGACTTCAAGGCCACCCTTTCAACTTTCTCAGATACATTCTCTGCCTTAGCAGTACTTTCAGTCCTTAGATAGTATAGCCCCTTAAGCCCATCAGCCCATGCTTGTATATGTACCCTATTAACATACGCCTTACTCGCTCCACTAGGAAAGAATAAATTAACGGATTGTCCTTGGCATATATAAGGCTGTCTATCAGAGGCATGTCTAACTACCCAAGATTGGTTAAGTTCATCAGCTGTTTTGTATACAGCTTTCTCTTCGTCGGTTAGGTATTTCAGATGTTGTACAGAACCTTTATTGGTTATAATAGAAGTCCATACGCTATCAGTATTGACGCCTTTGTCTTCTAACAACTTCTCTAAGTATTTATTCTTAACCAAAAATGACCCTGCTCTAGTCCTATGCGTATAAGCATTAGCCTTAACAGGTTCTATAGATGGGGATGTAGATAGTATAATTGAACTAGATGCGTTAGGGGCTATCGCTAATAAGTGACTGTGCCTTTTGCCTGTACCTACACCATCTAAATACTCACCTCTGGACTTAGCCAATACTCTACTTTGAGCTACAGCCCTATCCTTAATTAGACTGAATACGTCATGATTAATTACACTAGCCTCTACACTTTCCCAAGGGATACCCTTCTGCTGTAATAGGCTATGGAATCCCATAGCTCCTAACCCTATGCTACGCTCTCTCATAGCGGAATACTTAGCCTTACTAAGCACATCAGGGGCGTTATCTATGAAGTACGTTAATACATTATCTAACATAGTTACTAGGTCTTCTACTATAGGGGTATCTTTCCACTCATCATAGTATTCCAAGTTAAGTGAGGATAAGCAACATACAGCAGTTCTATCTTTACTGGTAGGTAAGTGTATCTCATTGCACAGATTAGAGCCGTGTATTTTTAGTCCTTTATCTCTTAAAGCTCTAGGTAAAAACTTGTTAGCAGTATCTATGAAGTTCAGATACGGCTCGCCTGTCCTGAAGCGTACCTCCATGATACGTTCCCAAACTTTACGCGCCTTTAGTTTCTCCTTAACAGAGTTATCCTTAGGGTCTCTCAGTTCATACTCTAGGTCATCCTGCACAGCTCTCATGAATTCATTAGTGATATTGATGGCGTTATGTATATTCAAAGCTTTACGCTGAACGTCACCTGTAGGAACTCTTATATTTAAGAACTCCATTAGGTCAGGATGATGTACTGACATATAAGCAGCATAACTCCCCTTACGTGTCTTACCCTGCCTATAGGCTATCATATCAGCGTCTACAGTATGTAGGAATGGAATCGGGCCAGGGGCTATATCGGACACAGTTCTAACATCATCCCAATGGCCTCCCACGCCACCACCTTTAACAGACAGCCAGCGAAGTTCACTGCTATGTTCTATCAATCCCTCTACAGTATCTGGTACATAAGTTAAGAAACATGATATAGGTAACGCCTTAGGCTTAGTTTCTGCAGGGGCATTGGATAGTACGGGGCTGGCAAACATAAACCATTTTTGACTTACATAATCGTACAGCCTCTGTGCTAGTTTCTTATCACCACCTGCCCAAGCCCTAGAAGCCCTAGCAAATCCCTCTTGTGGAGACTGCTCTGTATCTAATAGGTAGAAATCTTTTAACATACCTACAGCATAACTTTCTAATAGGCTATCTCTGTGTTTATCTATTTTAATTTTCATATAGTCTCCATTAATTTTCTTATTGTTTTTTTATGAATGAGTTTAGGGTCATCATCCGTTACTATACGCCTGACACTGACGGGATACAGGGCTAACTTTTTACGCAACTTAACATAAGCAGCATCTCCCGCTTTATCGCTATCTGTCCATATAATAATATTTTTATAGCGTGCTATCCTACTTGCAATGGTAGGGGATACAGCCGTACCCAGTATAGCAAGGGTACTGTATCCTAATGAATTAACTTTTATAGCGGATAATATATCCTCAGTAACTACAACTGTCGAGTCATTTACGGGTAACTCATAAACACTTGCTTTTGAGGATTTGATATACTTAGGTCGTTCATTAAACACAGCCCTAGCCAAGAAACCATTTTCCAGAGGTATAAGTACCCGCCTAGTGTAAGGGTCATATGACATACCATAAGTACTACTAGCATCCTCTGGAAGCAACCCTGACTGTAGTACCCAAGCATGCGCCTCTGTAGGTACACTAGGGTCAGTCAGGGGTATTGCTCGCTGTGGTTTAGCTAGGCTTGTTTTAAGTTCATTACTTGCTTTACGCGCGGCAAGTATCTCAGCAACACTACGCTTACCATGAGGTATAAAGGTATTGAAGTCAGTACACCTGAAGCAATGGAACCTGATACCGAATCTGTTATTAGATATCAGGGCAGAGGGTGAGCTACCACAGCACATAATTTTACGCTTACTACCACAGTCTAAGGCCTTAGCCATATCTTTCCACATCATATTAAATCCATATCATACAAATCATCTTCAGATAAAAAGGACGATACTTTCCCTGCTACTAGTATGTAGTACTCATCCTTGGACTCAGCCCTCTCTATTCCGATGTAGCTATTTATGCGGCCCGAATCTATATCAGCTGATAAATCAACTAACCAAGGTTGGTTAGGGATAGCTACCCAACAAGCGTAGAATGGGTTGCTAACGTATATCAATTGGACACCAGTATCCTCATAGAATTCCTTAGCTAGCGATGGGTTGTTCATATCTACTAACCTGACAAGGTTAGCAGTTAGTTTAATTTTATCGTCAAAGTGTTCATAATTTATTTTAGGCATAGTTCTCTCCATTGTTATCTAAAAGTAGGTCGGTGCACGTCTGATAGGTTTATCTTCACAAGAATCCATTTCATATTCTCTTAAAGACTCACGTTCTTTAAAGATTGACCTAGCATCTGAATACATATCATCATGTATTATATAGCTACCCATTACATCAAGCTCAGTTTCCCGTAACAGGTCTTGCGTACTTTGGGCAACATCCTCAGCAAATGTATGAATTTTATCCATGATTTGAAGGTATTCATACATCGTGTTACTATTATCCTCCATTACATGCGCTTCGATATGGTTAGCGATTACCTCAGCTAACTCCTCAACTGCATTATATTTAATATTTATATCCATTTTATTTCCTTTCTTTTGTATTGCACCAGTCACATACTACATGGTTATCCTCAAGTGAATAGTCAAGGGTAGCGTCACCACATTTATCACATTCCATTAACTGACAGTCACGGCAAATGTAACCTTTGTATAGGGGCGCTCCCTCTCCTGCTTGCCTTTCACATGGAATGGAGTCAAGGTTTAATGAATTACCGCAATCTATACACCACGTATAGTCCTCTATAATCTCATATTCTAATTTACGCATAAGTTCTCCTTTGGTTAGCTGTAAAGATATTTAACACCTTCATATACAATATATGAAAGTATTACAAGTTCAATTATAAATCCTAGTGACATTTATTTTTCCTCTATTACTCTATAGGTATCATACTTTTTACCTACTGTCAACTTACTAGCGTAAACCTTAGCGGATTCTCTGCTAGTAAAATTAAACTTCACAGGTTCCCACGCTTGGAATTCGTTGTTATATCCTAGTATTAAATACATATTACTCTCCTATGTTATCTATGTAATCACTCCACATGAATTCGGTGTTATAATCGCGCATGTTCATTTCGATATCAAACTCAGTGACCTCACAGCACCAGATAATGTCACCCTCTGACGTGCGTTCCTGCCAGTAATCAGCGTCGTAATCTTTGCCATTGAATTTAAACGGGATAACGCAATCTTGAAAGGGGGCCCCTACGTTCGCATGTAATTCACGCTTTAATAGTTCTAGGGTCATATCCTCCACTATTGAGCCATCACGCTCATTGAATAATTTGTTATGTGTCATTAGGTTCTCCACTGTTTTATATATTGAATTGTATAGTTTAGTATTCGTCATTAGTCTCTCCGTTTGTTGTTAATATTTTTTGTCAAAATTATGTGAATGAATACAGGCGTACTCATACCCTACCTAGTACTACAGCCTGACCTATAGTATCTTGTCTCATTACTCTTGCGATTAGCTTCACGGATTGCAGACAGTCCATAGCGGCTATAGTACAAGGTAGGGTAGTTGTTATTATTTTACTAATTCGTAGAAAGTTTCTGACCTATTGCAGTACGTCCAACCTAGGCATGTATCTAAGTCAGCCGATAATAACCCAATTCTACTATAGGTAGCGATTGTATCCCCTGTACGTGCTATGTTGTTTTCGATTAGTTCTATTTGGGGCGCTTTGTTCGTACCAAATACACCTGCATTGGCTTCTATCATATCAGCCACTTCTAGTAATAGGTAGCTGTGTTGCTCTGTTACATAACCAAGCTTTTTAACAAAACCATAAAAATGTTCGATGCTGACAGCATAAGAGAATTCTTTTCTGCCATCGTAGCAACCCTCAAGCAATGCTATTTCGCTACATCCGAATTGCGATAGGAAGTGATGTAGGAATCGCTCGTGAGTTGTTGTGGCCTTGTTTGTTGGGTATTCTACATTCTCCCCATATTCTATCCAATCAGCACCATCTATTGAAAACACTATCACACTGAATGGGCTGTTTTTATAAAAGCTTTCGAAAGATGGGAAATCTTTAGTTC
>Ga0206124_10001105_pt1 | contig 21708 bp, 13 predicted proteins | sample Helgoland_Spring_3_FD_148671 | JGI IMG/M metagenome (GOLD analysis project Ga0206124, IMG submission 148671) | Pelagic subsurface seawater microbial communities from Kabeltonne, Helgoland, North Sea - Helgoland_Spring_Bloom_20160321_2 | ecosystem: Environmental > Aquatic > Marine > Epipelagic ... | reverse complement strand
TTTTTTAGTCGTATTTTTGTTCTTCCCTTCTTCTTCTTCTTCTTTCGTTTGTTTCGCTCGCATTTTCTCGTCCAACTTTTTCGCCTCTACTTCCTCCTCTTCGCTCTCGCTCACGTCCTCGCCTCGATTTCTCTTCTCTCTTTTATCGATTTTCTTTCGCATCTTCGCTGCGTACGCTTTTGCCTCTCTCGCGATCTGGTTGTAATCCGGTTCTTCTCTTCTCTTCGCGTACTCAAACTGTTCGAATTGAAACATTTCTTTCGGCCATTTTCTGGACCAATCGACGTTGCCGTTCACGCAGTTCATGGCTTGGTGGCCTTCGATGCCGCATATGTTGCACGCGTGGATGCTCGATCCCGCTGGTCGTCGTAATTTGTGGTGTTTTTCCATCTTTCTATGCCACTTGAAACAGAGAGAAGAAAACAGACGCGTTTCTGCTCTTTCTTGTTTTGACGATTTTGAGGGGAGTTTCTTGAGGAAGACAGACGAACGAAATTTTCGTTCGAAAAAAGACCAAAGGAGAAGACCCACCAAAAACAAAACTCAGCACATCCTCACACATTTAGCTAGTCTTTACACACACACACATCATGGTCAACGTGCGTCCACTTTAAACGATATTGTTTTTCTTCTCAAACGCGACGCAACTTTACGACGATTCTGCGTTCGCGTCTGGGCGTATCCTTTCTTTTTTTAATACGGCGCGCGCACAAATTTTTCCACCTCCGCGAAACGACTTTGAATCATCAGTGGTAGTTTAGCGAGAAATTTCCGGAAACTAACCCCACGCGGTCTCTTCCGAACATCATACACAGGTTCCAAAAACTCGACGAACGTATTGCAAGGGATGCAAGAAGCACGCGATCCAAAAAGTGACGCAGTACAAAACCGGGAAGGCGTCTTTGTACGCGCAAGGTACGCAAAATTTCTCCCATTTTTTTGCGTCGTTGTGTAAAACGCGCGCGCGCGAGTGAAATTCGACCGGGAATAGACGGTGACGCGAAGGTCTAGAGTTTGAAAAAGTCGACGAATGGCAAAGTGCAGACTTTTGTGCGTGCGATGAAATGAAAAGAGTGCACGCCTTAGCGGTTTGGGTGCTTTCCTAGCGCGTACGCGTTGGTGAGATTTTTCACCGAAGAGGGTCAAAAACGCAGAAACTCTCCCTTTCGAGGAGGAAACAAAGTCTCGCTCGCGCGATTGGAACGAAGCGCACGCACGCGTTTAATATTCTTTTTTACTCACACGACTTCTCTATTTTATCATCTGCAGGTAAACGCCGTTACGACAGAAAACAATCTGGTTACGGGGGTCAAACCAAACCAGTGTTTCACAAAAAAGCAAAGACCACGAAGAAGATCGTCTTGAAACTTACCTGCAACACGTGCAAGCGCTCGTGCATGCACAAAATCAAACGTTGCAAGACGTTTGAAATCGGTGGGGACTCAAAGAGTAAGGGTGGTGTCCACGGTTAATTGACGCGTGTTTGTGTAAGATTTATTCTTATCATCAATCACGTTGTCGTGTATATCGGGGGCGCGTTGTGCTCCGCTCGCGATTCGTATTCCTAAACTTTTCTCTCGCTACATCCGTTTCTCGTCTACCTTTATTCGAGAGCGCTTAGAGAGAAAAAACTCTTTCACGAATCGCGCGGTGCGGGCCATCGACTCCTCACATCACAGCAGTTATAGTCGTTTTTAGCTTTATCTAGTAGCCTGGTTGTCAGTGTGTTTTATATTGAGATATATTACAACAAATAAGTATTTTACTCCTCCGTCTTCCTCTCTCTCTTTGCTTTTCTTTGCTCCCTTTTTTGTTTCTGAGCTCCCAAAAAACGAGACCAAAACAACACCAAAAATTTTCATCCAGCCTTTTCCCCATTCTCTCCTCCTCTCGTTTCCGCGCGAGCGTGTGTGTTTGTACATCAATCATCACACAAAATGGCGGAACCAGGGAAGAAATACGTCGATGGTGCCGATTACTACGGCGATACCACGTATCTGTGGCGAAACATGAAGGTTTTGGGTATCATCACTTGCTGTAAGTATGCGTCGTGTGCGCACCGCACGTCCCTTGGATTTGCCGCGGGAAGATTTTAGAGGAGGATTTTGAGAGGGATCTCTTTTTCTCTCCTCTTCTCTCTCTCGTTCGTTTGTAAAACATCGTCGCGTTTACGCATCGTTCGTTCGCACCTTCAACGCGATGTTGTTTCTTACGCTAAATTTTACAACTTTGATCTCTCTCTCTCTCTCTCTCTCTTTCTCTCTCGTGTGTATTAAAACAACAGATTGCCTCATCGGGTCGCAACTTTCCGTGGTGAATAAAATTGCCGTCACCGATATCCCTGTCCCTAATGTTATTTTGGTCATTCAATTCGCGACGGCGTCGTTTTTGCTCGGCTTAGCGCACATGTTTGGAATGATTAAGTTGGAGAATATCAACATGAGAACGTGTATTGGATTTTTACCGTTCGTGGCGTGTTTCTTTGCTCTTTTGAGCTCGGGTATGTGGGTGATGAAAGTCGCTCCTTTAGAGACGTTTATCGCGTTCAAGTCGACGACACCCATTGTCTTGTCAATGTTAGATTATATGTTCATGGGGAGAACATTTCCAAGCTTGAAGTCACTCTGTGCGATGGCTGGTATCACCGGCGGGGCGGTTTGGTACGTATCTGGCGATGTTAAATCGGAAAAAATTGCATACCTGTACTGCGCAATTTTTGTTTTCATGGCGTGCATCGAAGGGGGGGTTGCAAAAGATACGATTAATAGATATCAAATGAACTCGTGGTCGAGAACATTTTTGGTGAACACTTTGTCGATACCGGTCGGTATCGTTTTGTCTCTCCTTACCGGTGAAGCTGAAAACGTGAAAAATGGCATGGACGCGAACGGAAACGCGTTGAAATTTGGAAACCGAGGACTTATTGCGTTGGTGTGCTCGTGTTTTTTTGGCGTTGGGATGGGTCTTTTTACCATGCTCATCAGAGATGCGTTGAGTGCAACTTCGTGTGCGGTTGTTGCGACGTGCAACAAGTTTCTCGCCGAGGTTGTGAACTTTTTCATCTGGAAAAACCATGCCTCACTGGAAGGCGCGGGGGCGGTGTGCTTGATCATGGCGAGTGGTGTTTTTTACGAGCAGGCGCAGTTACGACCGGGGGAGACCGGCTTCAACCCAAAAACAATATTGCCTTGCATACCTCGAAGGGTTTTAGGTATCGTTCCTGACGAAGAAGGAGTCAGAGAAGGCCTCTTAGGAAAGTAAAAGCGCTGTTTTATTCACGGTGGTTATTTTTGCGTGCTGTATTAAATTTAGAGTTAATTCAGGCAGTGAGTGAGAGTTGCGCGCAAGCTCGTTTGTAATGTCAATCTATATATACTGTATATATGTAGTTTCAACTTCAACAAAAACTGATTTAAAGTATGCTATCCATTTGCGTGAACACGGCATCGACGTCTTCAATTTCCAAAATTTTATCCAACAGGACTTCGTTGGCTTCCGCATCTTCCTCAGAAACTTCTACGTTTGCTAATGGTAACAACTTTAATCCAGAGTTCTCGGCGTCTACATCAAATCCACCATCAATCAACGAATCTCTCACGCTCGCAAATGACTGGTATTCCGCGATAACAACGTAACCATCCTCGGAAAATTCGTCGTTCTCCTTCACATCGTCTGCGCCAGCCTCAATGGCTGCTTCAAAAATCGCATCTTCGTCCCCGGATTTCAAATACACGAGACCTTTTCGTTCGAAGTTAAACAACACCGAACCGGACTCGGCCATTTTCCCGCCACCTTTCTTAACCGCCGCTGGGATGTCTCCGGCGCATCGATTCACGTTATCTGATAACACTTCCATGACGATGCCGACGCCGCCGTGTCCGTAACACTCGTACGTCAACTCCATGAAATCGCCGCCTTTTGCCTCGCCCGCCTTCTTCAAGTTTCTCTCGATTAAATCCGCTGGCACAGACATTCTTTTCGCATCTTTTAAAATGCCTTGCAAACGCACGTTATCCGTCCCCGTCCCGCCTTCTTTCGCCGCCCGCGCGATTTCTTTCCCAAACTTCCCATACAACTTTGTTCGAATGGCATCGTTTTTGTTCTTCGTTTGTGCAACCTTCGCGGCTTTTCTGCCCATGTATACCCTCGTATCTCTTTTCGGAGTATTTCCTGCTCTGTTGTTCTGTTGTTGTGTTCTCGTCGTCGTTCTCGTCGTCGTCGTCATCGTCGACGAACGCTTCATGCTTAAAGTAGAAGACGACGTTGCCGATGGTGTTGTTGGTAATGCCGTCAAACAAGTCGCCGACATCATTTTTTATTTGTTGTGCTCTCTCTGCGTCCTTTATGAAGATGACTCTTCGTTCGTTCTCGAAGAGAAAAAGTGATCGCGCGTGTGTGGTGTCTGTGCGTGTATTATAGAGACAGAAGAACGCAGTGCGAAGGAGTGCGTGCGTGCTTCTCCTCTTTTGATTTGAGGTAAACTTTTTTTAAGCAGAACACTTTATCCAGAGGTGATATAATAAGAGAGAGAGACTATGAGTAGACAGGCATAGAGAGAGGAGCAGGGAGAACTCATCCCTCGAGACTCGAGACTCTCATCAGTTAAGAAGGACTTTTGTCAGAAGACAGAATTTAGAGATAAATTTTTCCACAAGAATAATAATCGGGATACACACGCGCGCGTTGAGTGAAAGAGAGTAAGAAGAGTCTTCGTAATCATCATCATCATCATCATCATGCGGAGGTGCGCGCACACCGCGTTGTTCACGAAGATGGTCGCCTCGACGACGGAGATGTCTTCTTCTCAAAAGATGACGACGATAATTCGGCAGTCTTTTTCTTCTTTTGGCGGCAAGCTGGTGGAAGAAGAACAATCATCTTCTTTGCCTGACTTTCGCGACGGAAAGACGAGGAGTTGGAGCGCTGCGAGTAATAACAGCAGCAGTAGTCGACGAAGATACCATCACCAAAGCCAACGCTGCTACTCTGGAAGAGGTGGAGTATTATTGAACGACACACACGACGTATCGAGAGGAAGAAGAGAAAAAAATTCTTTTGGAAGTAGAAGAGGAGGAGGAAGAACCTTCGTTTCGTCCTCTACGTCTCTGTTCGCGAAGACGTATTACGATACTCTAGATGTTCCAAAAAGCGCCTCTCAAGGCGAGATTAAGAAGGCGTATTATAAATTAGCGAAGAAATACCACCCAGACTCTTCCGGAAAAGCGAAAGATGATGCCACGGAGAAGAAGTTTCAAGAAGTGCAGAAGGCGTACGAGTGTTTGAAAGACCAAAACCAGCGACAGACGTACGACGCGGTGGGGCACGACACGTACGAACAAATGCAAAATGGAGGAGGTGGTGGTGGTGGAGGAGGAGGGGGACAAAGTGCATACGGTCAAGGCGGTGGTTTCCAAGGATTTCAAGGTTTTGGAGGACCTGGGGGAGGATTTAGAGTGCATTACGAGGGTGATATGGGCGACGGAGATCCTTTCGAGTCTCTCTTTGGGCAGATGTTTGGCGGCGGGCAAGGACAGTCTCCGTTTGGGCGTCAATCGTTCGATGTGCAAGGTCAAACGACGATTACTCTAAAAGAAGTCTATTTTGGAGCGAAAAAGACTTTGAGAGTGCCAGATACTATCGTTCAAGATAAGGATGGAAAGAGGAAAACAGTGAAAGGCAGGGACGTTGTGGTTGATATCCCACCCGGGATTGAAGACGGACAGAGATTGAGATTGCACGGACAAGGTATCGATCCGGAAGTGCAAGGACGACAACCAGGAAGTTTATACGTTACCGTTCGAGTATTAGAGGATCCGAAGTTTGATCGAGTAGGTGCTGATATCGTCACTTCGGTTTCGTTAAATCTCACGGAGGCTATTTTTGGTGGCGAAGTGAAAACTACAACCCCAGGCGAGGATATTTTGAGAGTGAAAGTAAAGCCCGGAACTCAACACAACGATCGCGTCCGGTTGAGAGGGAGAGGTTTACCTACAGTACTCGATGGTTTAGGCATGTATAAGGGAGACATGTACGTCAGGTTTAAAGTCAAAGTGCCGAAAACGGTCGATATGAATGAAGAACAAGAACAGTTGTTGAGACGATACGCTGAGATTGAAGCGGAAAAGAACGCTAGCAAGGATACAACAAGTACTTCGTCTTCGTCATCATCGAAAAATAGTAATAGCGCGGATTCTTCGGACACCGCAAACAATAGTAATAGCAGTAGCAGTAGCAAATTTACTGCGAGAGGATCGACGAGTGAAACAGGAGAGGAGGAGGAGGGGGAGGAGGAGCAGCAACGGCAGCAGCAGCAACACAAAGACAAAGAAACGACGGCTTAAAAAAGCAAGCCAAGCTTTTGTCTGGAAAGTATAAAACAACGGCACGTATAAGAATAAAAAGAAAAGAGAACGAAGGTGATCGCGAGACAACAGTTTTTAATAATTATTATTATATAAGATGAAGTATTTTCGATTATAGTTTACATAAGGTGCTTTCGGCGGTCTCTCCTTTTTTTTGCCGCGAAAGCCTTCTATTATAAGAATACAAGTACTTGTCGTCGCAAGAAGTTACTACCGCGGTCCTGCTCCCTTCAAACGATCGAGCGTCTGGAGCGCTTTGTCCATCTTTTCAGCGGCGTCTTCAAAAGCGTGGAATTTGTTCTTTGCGGATGAAACGCGTTCAATTTTAATCCCAGATAGCCGTAAAAACGCGTTCTTCAAATCCGCCTTGTTCTCTAAATTCTTCTCGATATCGCTCACAGACATGGTCTGAATCGCTTGCTGATACTTCTTTGCCGTTTCAATAGCGTTTGCTGCACCTTCCACCGTCAAGGGTGGTTCTTTTAACATCAGTCTGTTCTTTCTGCACTCGTTTAATACGATTGGTATGCCTAAAACCGTAGCCGGTCGAATATCTTTGTTCACTTCCTTGGCGATTTCCGGCGAAAAGTGCTCGGCCATTTTCCCGACATCCTCGTACGAAATGCCCGCTTTCCTGGCCATTTCCACGATTTGAACCCCATCTACGCTCAAATCTATTATTCTTTGGTCCACCTCCAACCAAACGTGCGCATCACATCGGACGCCTCCGTCGTTTTTTTTCGTAGATTTCACGTAGCCAACTTTCACTTCAACTGTGCTCTCGTCGATGCCGTTTTCAACCAAAGCGTGCTTTAAAGCCATGGATATCACCAATGACGCGTTCTCTAATCCACACTCTGGGATAATTGACATAGCTTCAGCGCATAAACTCACCATAACTCGGTCTCTCAACGTTACCGATGGTTCGTTCAGCGCGAGCTTTATCACGCAGTCGGAAAGCGATAACGATTTCCCGTCCGAAGTTCGAATTTCTCGCTCGAGCTTTTCGTATAAGCTCACGGACTGGTCGAGCTTTTTCACGTTGTTCACTTCGTTATTCGCGGCGCTGAAGAACCCAGAAGCGCTGGCTGAAAACGACGTTTTGATTCCGTCTTCTCTCTTCTTACTTTTGCTACTACCCATCGAAGTGTCGAAGCTCTTTCGAGAAGAAGAAGAAAGAGAAGAAGAAGAAGAAGAGGTGAAAGAAGTTTTTTGTGTTCCCCTCATCTTTGCCGATGATGATTTTGAACTCGCTGATGAAGCTTTTATTCCTTCTCGGCCCCTGCTCTTTCTCAACGAAGAAGAAAAAGAAGAATAAACATTATTATTGCCCCGAGACAACGATAATACGTTTGGTCTGCCGCTGGTTGATGGTAAGCACAGCATCGCGTATATGTTATAAATAATTTTGTGTGGAGACAAGTGTTTTGAATCTTTTTTCTCCCTTTGGGCTTTGGGCAGTTTCAGCTGAATCCGCTCCCCCCTCTTTTTCGCTTTTCCTCACTTCTTTCTCTTTTTGGTCGGTCGTCCCGAAAATATTCCAGCACCCCTTTTTTGTCACAAACTGATGACACACTTTGTTCCCCGCCGCGAAACGAACAACACAACAACGACAAAAAGAGAGAAGGAAGAAGTAATAACGGCGAGAGTTTCCTTTCCTTCTGTACCTCTCGAGCGTAAGTGGTGGTGCGAATATTCTTCTCTCTCTCTGAACGAAAACGCGCGCTTCTTTCGAGAGATATATTTTTTCTCTTCTTTTTCTCACCCCCAGAAAAGAGAGTTTCTCGAGAAAGAAGAAAAAGAAAAGAAGAAGAAAGAGAAGAAGGAGAGGAACAATTTTTTCTCGAGAGAAAAAGACACGAGAAAAAACACAAAAAGAAAAAAAAACCGCTCATAAACTTTGCTCCCACTCCCGGAACGTGTACAAGAAAACAGATGAAAGAAGGCACGGAACGCGAAAACGGTGTTAACGCGGGCGATGCGTGCGTAAGGTTTTGATTTTCAAGCGCGCGTGATTGATTCTTTCTTCGATGGAAAACTCGGAGTTTTTTTTTTCTTTTTGGAGGAAAATTGTTTTACAATCAAGGAAAAGAGAAGAAGAAGAAGAAATTTCTTCTCGTGTTTGAACAGGCTGTTTTTGGCTGAGTGAGTGACGAGGACAGAGAGAAAAAAAAACAAACTCGATCAGGAAGAACAATTTTTTTTTTCTTTCGATTGAATCGCGTTCGATTTCAAATTGAATTGTCGGGTTTTCAACCGAAAAATAGACATCCTTAGACCGCTTAACAATGTCCGGACTAAGAACAAAAAAGCGAGCGCTAAGTTAGATTTTTCGAATGTGCTTTTGTTTGTGCGATATGATCATCAATAGGATGAGCATTGTTGTGTAAAGTTGGCGATTCTGAGTGAAATTCTTATCGCTTCTTCTTCTTTTGAGTGTTGCTGGATCGATTTTAGAACGAGGAAGACGAGAAAAGTCGCGCTTGAAAAAAAATTGAAGTGCGATTCTGCGGTTGATTTTCGGTGAAAGAACGCGCATAAAAGCAGAAAACGAGTCGCATATTTGTCACTCGAGGACATCTCCGTCGTTCTGCGCGAGTAAACGACGAAAATTTGATATGAACGCGCGGTTTCGTCGCAACGATAAAACCCGCGTCGTTCGAACGAGCGCGGAAACTCCGGACCGATAGTTTCGGAAAGGAAACCTCTAAAACGCCAAAAAAGAGCGCAGGATATCGATCCTAGTTTGTTTTTTGTCACCAGAACGTGGATTTCGCTTCATAAAGATTGTTCCAACTTGGTGATTTTTGGGGACAAATAAGCGAGCTCCGAGCGAGCCGTCTCGCTCGGTTTCTCGCGTTTGACCCGCGTAAAGAACTCTGCGTCGCTTTTAAGAACTAATTTTGATTTAAATGACTTGAAACTTCTAGAGATGATAGAAAGTATATCCTTACGTCGTTTGAGATGATGCGAATACGTCAGAGCATCTTTCCATACGCGTTCACGCTCGTTATGTAATATTTTTGTTTTTCTCGATTGTGTCTTTTTCATCGCGGCGAGTTTTCGAAGAGAAGGCATTTCAAATTCGAACAAATTTTTAGTCAAAGCGCGAAATTTTTAGAAGGCCCATAGAATTCAATAAAAGAGAACAAAAACGTGATAGATCGATAGTGTATGTTGTGGTGGTTCATTAGATATCCTGACATGTATATATTTTTCTGGTTTAGATTGTTATTACAAAAGAAAAACATCGCGGTTCAAATTCGAGAATTTGAATCTTGTTATTTTTCCAACGATCTAATTTTGATTTTTTAAAAACATCCTGTCGCCGGGTGAGATACACGACCGGATTCCATCCATCCTTCCATTTGTAAAGTGTCCGTATTGAAGTGCATTTTGTAGTTTACGACGCTTACTTCTTCTTCGGGGCAGCCTTCTTGGCAGCCTTCTTCTTCGGCGCCTTCTTCTTGGCAGCCTTCTTCTTGGCCGGGGCCTTCTTCTTCGCTGCCTTCTTTTTCGGCGCAGCCTTCTTCGCTACCTTCTTGGTGGCTTTCTTCGCAACTTTCTTCGCGCCGGCCTTCTTGGCGGCTGGCTTCTTCTTCGGGGCGGCTTTCTTGGCGGCTTTAGCTGGCATATTTATATATAAGGTATGTGTACGTGTGTTTAAATTTATGACGCCAATTGGAATTTGAATTGCCCAATTATAATTGAGCGATAAAAGTTTTCGACACGATCCAGAATTTATTTTGTAACCCCCTTCGTTCTTTGGCGGCTCGCGTTTTTGGAACAGAAAAAAGAAGAAGAAGAAGAGGAACCCGAATTTTTTGGACCGACGAGAGAATTTTTTCTTTCCTTTTTTGGGCTTTTTTGGTGGTTCCCTTTTCTCTCTCTCTCCTCTCGAAACGAAACAACATCCTGATCAAAAACAAGAACACAAAACGACACAACAAAAAAGGAAAAGTACCTTCTTCAATCGAGCGTCGTCTTTTTGGACTCTTCCTCCTGTCGTACTTTTCAATCTCAGCGACGCATTCGCGTTCGTTCGTTTGTTCGCGTCAGATAGTAGAAGAAAAAAAAGAGCTCTCTTTTTTTTGTCTCTTTCAAAGGCGCCGGAAAGGACGAGAAAAGAGAGGGACGAGAAACGCAAAAAAAAGCTTCTCTTTCTTTCTCTTTTTTTGATCGAAAAGGCAAAAACCTTTTGCAAGAGTCCCAAAAAAACAAGAAGAAGAAGAAGAAGAAAAAAAACATAAACAAAAAAGGAGAGGAGGATAAACGGTGATGTAGAGATACATTCTGGTTCAAATGAAGAACACGCTGGATCGTCATCGATTCATTACGAATATATCCGCGTGGTGAACTCTGAACGAGAGTACTGACGTTTTACGAAGCGCACGAGCCGCGACATTTTTTATAATATTTTTTTTGATGAGTTTTTTCTCATTTTCATTTCTTCTCTTTTCCTCTCGTTTTTGCTGGGTGGTTTTCAAACAAGAGAAAGAGCGCGAGGACAAATTTTCTTCTCTTCCTTCGAACACAACAAAAAGAGAAAAAATACGTGTTCTGTCTGCGCAGTAAAAGTCGCGCAGACGTGCGATATAAAAACCGATCATCAAAACAGACGACGAACGCGCTTTGTGTATCCTCCTCGTGGGCGTTTTCTTCTCTGCACTTGAAGCCGCTTCGACATTTCTACTCGCGCGCGAGGAATATATTTTATTATGGTTTTCTTTTCTTTCTTCTTTCTTTGGTTTTGATGAGTGACTCGACTCTTTTTTTCTTTTTTCTTCTTGCAAAAACCACAGAGGAGGTCTCTCGTTTTGGTCTTTCCAGAAAAAAGAGAAGAGAAAGAAGAAGAAGAAAGAAAATTTTTTTCTCTTCTCTTTTCTTCTCCTCTCTTTTTTACTCTCTTTTCTCTTTGCGCGCACGAGAACACCTCTCATCGAATCTTCTTCCGTCATACTTCAACAACGCACCATAAAACTTTAACAGAGATTGCTTCTGGTACATAAATACGCGCGCTTACAAGATATCGTCCCTCAAAACAGTCTTTATTATTCAACTAACCATTCGCGCGAACAAAACCGAAAGTGAACACCACGGTGTGTTCATATTTGGATTTTTGAATTTTGGACACCCTAAATAAGCCGAGCACCCTAAACTCAGGGAAAAGAGAAGCGGAGATTCAGAAAAGTTTTCAAAAGTTTGCCCCTCTCACCACGCACGCGTCGTCGAAAATGGACGACGACACGAGTAAAGAGAACAAAACTCATAGCAATAACAACAACAACAATGGCAACAGCGCGGCGACGACGCCATCATCGGTGCGTCGTGTGTCTCTTTTTCTTTCTTCGTTATGTATCGCACTTTTCATTTCTCGCCTTCTTTGAGAGGCCAAAATTCAAACGGGAAAACTCTTTCAATTTTAACCAAAACTCACCTCTCTCTCTCTCTCTAATTAGATACTAAAGCGGGAACGAAAGCAAGCTCTCGGAGATGCGTTAGCCCCGAACGCGTCGACCAGGCGAAAAGTAGAAGAAGATAACAACAACACTGAAGAAGAAGTAGATATGGAAAACGATAATAATAATACGACGACGACGACAACGACGAGAGAATTAGTAGGAGCGCAAAAAATTCAAACTGCGGGCGTTGTTGTCGCTGATCCGCAATCGCGAACGATAGCGCAATCGCCTTCGTTCCAAGCGAAGAAGAAACGAAGACAAAGTCTCGGAGGGAGACGCGTTTCGTTCGCTCAGCCGAGAGAATTGGAGGAAGTGAGAGAGTATTACAAGGTGCGTAACGAAGAGGGACACTACCCCACAATTTTGTTTTTTTACTCAAAGAGAGAGAGAGAGAAGGGGAACAAATAACAAAAGTTGTGAATTCTTCTTTCTTCTTTCTTCTCTCTCTCTCTCTCTCTCGTTTATCCACCAACCATTGTTTTCGTTTTCGCGATATATTTGACGACGACGACGCAGAATATCACAGACACATCGACTGACCAACCATCATGAAACTCTTTATCACATTTATAAAACCCGTACAGGAGAGCAACAACTCGAACACAAAGACGCGCGATTCGTTTGGAACAGCGGGAGGAGGAAAAGGAGGAGCAGCATTAGATGAGACTATGCTCAACCAAAGCTTATTGAACGATTCATCAATCGTGAACGATGACGTTGATTTCCAGTTGAGTGGTTTAGAACCGTTGCAAGAGGAAGAAGAGGATGGAGACGTGGATGACGACGTCACGAGGAATCAGACAACGACTGGATTTAGCTATCAACCCACCGAAGGTTTGACGACGTCGGTTATTCCGAGCATGGCCAATTTGGTCGAAGAAGACGAAAAAGAGGACGACGATGACGAAGAAGAAGGAAGGGATAAGAATGTTGGTGCGGGAGGAAGAGGTGATGAAGGCGCGACGACAGCCTTGATTACGGAGGCGGTGCCATCAATGTCGAGATTATTGGACGAAGATGAAGAACACGATAAAGAGAATATTAGCGCCACTGAAAATCGGAGCGTGGATGCGAATGTCTCCGCAGAGCAAGTAGTGCAACAAGAAGATGAAATTACTCTCGGAAGTGTTTTGAACGTCACGGTGAACAACAACCAATCGATAGCATCGCAGTATACCTCGGGAGGAACCGAAAAATTGAACGTCACGAACTCTGTCGATGATTCGATGATGCAAAACAACAACAACAATAACAAGCAGCAACCGATTACGCCGAGTTTTACGTTTGGATTTGATAGCTCTCTTGATCCGGATCTCGTCGATAAAGATGGAAGTTCTCGAGAACATGCTACAATCACGCCGGCAACGGCGACGACGACGGCGACGAGGATGAACACAACGACGAGATTGAATAATACCACCACCAACAACACTACGACGATAAATACTGGAACAATGAATGTGACTATGGGATACGACGATGAAGACTTCGACGAGATTGACTTGAGAGCAAAAGCGAACAAGGAGATGGGAACAGAGACATACGAATTTTTGTATGGAGCAGGCGCCAACGCGACTCGAAGATTGACCGGAACGCAGCCGTTGAATTCGACTAACACGTTATCATCTTCTGCTCAAGAAACACCTTCGATGACCCTTGGGGGTAACGTGGCCAATGCGAATACTACGCAACTTCAAACGCCATTCGACGCTCCGAGTTCAAACGCAAAGAGCGAACACGATGGTTTCACTCCGGGTGAATCTACTCTTCGTATGGCAGAAGCGCTTCGTAAGCAACAGCACGGTCAGGAGGCTTTGCAAACGATGCGAATGAATTATCAAGTTGATGGAAATGACACGAATATGCATTCGGTCACGGTTACGAAAGACGATATCTTTCGTCGTCAAAGTCAAATGTACAACACGCCGGGTGCGAGATACAACAGAAATAGACGCTCATCTGCTTTGATGTTACTGGATAGATCCGAGCTCCACGGTCACTACACGCCAACGTTCGATAATGACAAGGCGCGAAACTTTGGAACGCCGGCGAGAAAAGGTGCGTTGAAAGGATTACCCGTCGAATTACCGCTTTTTCCGGATGCGTTATTAGCGAAAGACGCGAAACCGTTGGAACTCTCCGATTTGTATCACGCGTGTCAAGTTTCGTTCGTTCCGGCGGAGAACATGCGACGAAGTTCAATCGCGTTTGGTCAGTTAGCGACGCTTCCGCCTCCAGAAACGTGTGAAGACGGGTTGAAGATTGTCTGTCTCGTGAATCCTTTGATTGAAGCGTTGGAATCGTTTCACGAGGATCTTGGTGAAAAAATGCACTCGTTATCCGCAGAGGTTGAGAAATTACGCTCGGAAGTCGAAATTGCGCAACCGATGTTCCTTCGTTTAGCTTCTTCGGACGATCCCCAGCACAAGCGAGAAGTTTCAAGAGCTGGTCAAGCGCTGAAGAAAAAATGCAAAATGGAAGCGAACGAACGCTTTGATCGTCGAAAGCTCAACGCGGAAACAACGGTCAATGAAGCCTTGCGTGCGCACGAAAAAATTGCCCAAAACTCCAAGGAATCCGTGCGTCAGTCGCGCGAACGTCTCGTCGAGTTGAGGCACATCGCCGAACGTAAACTCGAACTTTTGCGTAAAAAGCGTTCCGAGCAAATGCTCGCTATCGAAAATGCGAAGAAACCGGATGCTACTCGCACGGACGTTATGAATGCAGTTTTAGATTCTCGAGCAGCTTTACAGGCCGCGAATAACTTAGACATCAAGCTCGAAACGACTGTTGCCGAGAAACAGGCGAAGCAAGTTGCGCTCCCGAACGAAGTCGAGTCGTTGAAAGAGCGCGTCGAGGAGATGCGAATTGCCGTACAGAACGATCCAACTTTAGAAAACAATCAGGAATTGACGATGAATCTCACTAGAATGATTACGGCATCTTCAATGAAGGCTCTTGGAAATGGTAATAGTAGATTTTCCATAGCTGCCAATAACGCACAGACTCCAGGAAAAATGAGACTCGCGAGCCGTGTTCGTCTTTCTCAGAAAGCAAAGAAAGCTGAAAGTTTGGCGGATGACTATTCTATCATCGCATCTTTAGCTCCGTTTTCCTTGGAACGCGTCGATGGCGCCGAATCGGCGGAATTGACTTTGAGAGTTGGCGAGTTGTTTTTGGTCACTTTAGATGCGCGAACCGGCGCCGGGAGGTGCACTCTGGTTCAATCGTCCAGCGATAACAACATCAACAGCGATTCGCCGTTAGGCATTGAGAATGTGAAGAAATTTGCCGCTGCCGTAGCTGGTGCACCGTTTGCGTGGAACATCGGGGATCAAAGCTCATCCAAGATTATCATTCCTGGTGCCGGATGCTCCGGCGTTTTACAAAACATATGCCCGAGACTGAGAGCCGCCGAGGCGATTGTAAAAGAGTGCGAAAAGTGCAGAGACGCGTTTACAAGCATTTCAAACATAGTGTTGGAAGAAGACGGGAAGATCTCGTTGACGTTTAGCGACGTCCGAAGAGGACGCATCTTAGATGTCAGTCTGGATATGAGATTAACTGTTGAAGACGCCGACGCTTCGAACGACTCCATCGGTTCGCGAGACGATGTGAAATGCGCTTTTGGATTTGGTACGAGCAAAGAAAATACGGAGAGAAGTTTGAGACGAGCGTTGCGAAGATCGAACGCTTCTGTTTTCGGCGCCAAGAAGCTGTTTTCTACGTGCAAACTCGTGGATGCAGTCGTCAGAGGCGGGGTGGATGCGACGAACGCCGCCTTTGCCGTTCCGGATTTACCGGCGAGCAAAAAGATGAGTTCGGGTAACTCTGCGCCTCTCAACACCGCCATGGTGCGCTAAATACTACATATATACACACACACACACACACTACGCTTTAGCTTTTATATTAATGTTGTTATTTCATCATCTTTATTATATACGAAGTATACTATTTACTCTCTTTCTTTGTGAAGCAAATTTGAGCACTTAAAAAACCACCAAAATCAGGTCATTTCAAACACCTTTCTTTGCTTTCTTTCGTCAGAAAAGAGAAGGAATCTTAGGACGAATTCGAAATAAAATCAATATCATGGGATCGACGAGCGAAGGCAGTCTCTTGCAAGAGACGCGATTGCTCTCGGATAAGATTTTGGAGACGGCGCACGTGTTGAAAACGGTCATGATGCGAGTGTCGACTTTAGAGAAGAAGATGGAGAGTTTACGAGAGGAAAATCTTTCTGAAAAATTGAAGAACAAACATTTGAATGCGGAATTGGCTCGCGAACGCAAACAATCACAAGAACAACAACGACGACAATCACAGCTACCTAATCATCATCAAAATACCAACCCCGATGATGATGGCGAGGTGGACGATGTGAAGACGCTGGTCATGATGAGACGCGCGGCAGGGAACGCGAGTACCGGAACGACGACGACGACGACGACGACACCGAATGCAGTCCCTCGTCTTCACAACGAGCACCAAAAGAATAAGATTGTTGACGTGCAAACACCAACGGCGCCTATTCCTACCACGACGACGACGACAAACGCGCTAACGCCACACGACTCGGCGCACACGACTTCAGCGCGCATACCTAAAATTGCAAAGAAAAAGGAGCGCACGTTTGCACCGAACGATCCGAGAAGAGACGCGTACGCGGCGCGAGTGCCGGCTCAGACGATTACGAACAGGGTCCCCTCTATCGATACTTCGGTGGACACTTCGGCAGAGGAGAAAAAGCGACAACTGAAGAAGGAAGTCATTGAACGGGAACGAGAAGAACGTGCCTCGAAGAAAGCAAAGACGCGCGACGACAACAGCAGCGACGACGACGACGACGCTTTGGCGGTGAAGTTCCAAAAGAGACCGGCGAAGAAAGAAAAGAAGAAACAGAAGAAAGGCGAACAAACAGCAGGAGGCACGGTAAAACTTTCGGAGCAAGAGGAACATCACTTAAAATACGGCCACGGAAGAAGAGGCGTTCGAGTGGATACGGTGCAAGGACCGGCGTACTTTGCTTTGGATGACGACCAGCTTCTCGGGATTGGAGATAGAGTAAACGTCCATCCGTTGACGCTGTATTCTTTATTTCGATGGGACCAGCCGCCCGAATTATCGCTTCGTTCGAGACTCCTCCAAGGGACTCGTTTATTTTTAGCGCCAAGCGAGGATTGGGAATTCGATTACATACGCGAAGATGAACTGAAAGCGATCACAAAAATGTGCGAGAAAATATCCAAAGCCTCGCCAGAGTTGTGTTTCGATGATGCAAACGTCAGAGCTTTAAAGAATAAAGTTCAAGAGCTATCTAAAAACAAGGACAAGGAATCTGCGGATCATTATTTCGTATCCCTGCCCTTTTATCGAGCGGTTAAAGAGATAATAAAAAACCAGAGCGCTACGAAAGATCATTTAGAGCGAGCAGAGAAAAAGTTTGCGCAACTTTGGCAAGCGGCGGGATTTTTAGAACCGGAGAGAAACGCGGCAACTGTTAGAAGCTTCGAAGAGCAAAGAAAAGCGTTTGAAGACCTCATCCAGTGGAATAGAGATGGCGGTAAATAAATTAGCAGTATACATCAACATATACTGTACCATGGTACCTAGGAACCGTTTACGTGTGCGAGATTAGAATTTGTAAATGTGGAACAACATACACCCCAATTTTTTAAAGAATTTTTATCACTTGTTCTTATACTCTTCGTCAAGCGCCATCACCAGTTTTCCCCCGCGTACAGCGGATAAAGTGGGCAATGAAGACGTTTCAAAAATCAATATATGTAAACCATCTCGCGTTTTGGAGTTCACCAGCGCTTTAAATCCGACGTTTTCAATGGTTTGCTGCCAGGTTTTTGCAACTAAATTTTCTTTCGATTTATCGAAGCCGTGCGGTTCGATAATCATCAAGAGTCCATCTCCATCTCCTTTCAAGCATTTTCGAGCGTTAATAATCATCTGAAATCGATTTTCGGGCGTCGGAACGTACGTGAGGACTAGCGAAAGCACCACGATGTTGAATGAGGACAATTTAAGCCCTTCAAGTCGTTTCGAAGAGGAGGAGGAAGATGTTTTGAGCAGCGTCTCAGCCCCGTTCTCGTCCTCGATGCGGTCAAAAAACTGTGCGTTCAGAAAATCACCCTCTAAGACATTCTCTGCTCCATCTTCCGGTGCCAAATCGAACGCGACGACTTTGCAGCTGCCAAAGTGCGTACTTTTGCGCTCGTACTCGCGATAAAAGTCCCAACACGAACCCACATCTAAAAGCCGAAACGTCTCTCCGTTTTTATCATCGTTTCCGTCACCGCTGCTATTACTACTTTTACTTCTATTTACTCTACCGTACCGCCTATTGCGATCTATCGATGCGTTGCGCGCCTCCACGACGCGAGCTGTTTCTTCGTTATTTCCCTCGCTACTTCCGTCTCTTTTGCGTTTACCCCGACGAAAAGCTATTCGAGTTGGCGCTAATTTTCCTACATCTTCACCGAGACTTGTTATCAATTTTCTTCGACTCTTTGCGTATTGCCTCCCATCCTCGTCACCATCGTGTTCGACATTGCTTTCCATCTTTCCGAAATAATGTTCAAAGAATTCGAAAGACCACGTGAGCGCATTTTTCACCCACTTACTCTTTCCGGTTGCCGCTGCCGCCTTGCTGTATTGTTGTAAATCTTCCTCGTTCGCTTCTGCCCCATCTCTCAATTTCTCGTGAACACTTCTTATGACTGTTTTCCGCCAAAAATGATCTTCGTTCGCCTTCTTCGCCATTTCGGCTACTTCACTGAGCGTCATTGCTCCTTCCACCAGTGCTCTTTTGCACACGACAAAGTCTAAAGCTATGAGTTTTGACGCGAGTTTCACGTCCTCGGCTATTGCTTTCAAATACTCTCTTCGTCTTCGGTTGTCGCTCTCGCCGTCGCTTTCGATTCGTTCTCGAACGAATTGCTGTGCGGTTGCTTCGGATATAACGTTTGGCATCTCCTCTTGTCCTTTTTCTTTAGTTTCGTAGTTGTTCGCTTTCGCGCACGTTTCGTACGCCGTTTTGACCATCCGAACAGCGTTCAGCTTTAAACCTTCTGGCACCTCTATTTTTTCTTCGTTCTCGTTCATATCCTTCGTCCAAGCCATCGAGGCGCTGTGCGTTTTCCTTCTCGTTTCACGTCTCCCTATATCCCCCAATGAACGAGAACAATCGAAACCGCAAACGGTAGCAGTTGTGGTATCAGTTGTAGCAGCAGCAGCAGCACTGGTCAGCGTTCTGAACGCGTTTTTCAAAGCCGGGTGCGGCCGTCTCAAATGAACGTAACTGTCTCTCGTTTTTTTCAGAGAACTCCTCCTCTCGAGAAGAAAGAATCGAGAGACGACGACGGAAACGACGAAAGATTTATTACCACCACCAAAACACAGTTCTGCGACGAGTTTTCCTCTGCGCATGCGCGACGTGTGAGTGAGATGATGCGCGTCGGCGTGTTTTTTTCTCCCGAGAAAAGACTGATGATGATGATGAGAGAGACAAAAGAGAGAGACATCTTCTGCATTTTCTCGTATTTCTTCACAGTTGTTTCGCACAACAACAAGACAAAAGAGAAAATGGGGAAAAAAGGGACCGCATCAAAGAAGAAGCAGTCACCGGGTGCTGCTGCTGCTGCTAAAACTCCTTCCTTACCGAATAAGGTATCGCGCGATTCCTATTTCTTTTCTTTTCTTTTCTCTTTGACGACTCTTTCGTCGTCAAGTTGCGTTGCGTTCTGGAAATCTCTCATCTTTCGGCCGCCAGAACGCATCATCATCATCATCATCGTTTTTCGTAACGCCGTCTCGTATTTTAATATCATCGGATGATGAGACCAAAGCGCTGACCTGGAGGACGTTTACGACTTTCATTTCTTTCAGGCTAAGCGGAAGAACGCGAAGAAGAGCAACAAAAGAAGCATGAACAACAACAACGCGAAGAAAAAAGGAGGCGATGGAGACACGACAAAAAGTACTCAATCCTCCGATACAGAAGAGAGCCTATCGATTGACGAGGAAGACGTCGAGTTTGTGACTAAAAACGCGCTGTTCACCAAACGATTGCTGGCAAATTCGAAAGAACTTGAAGAAGAGAAAAAAGGTAAGAATGAGAAGAATAAAAGTCACGGAGACGCGAAGAACGATGAAGACGACGACGACGACGATAACGTAGAGCGCATGTTCTTCGAACAGGAAAAAGCGAAGAAAAAGGAAGCGTGGGAGAAGAAACAAAGAGAAATGTTGAAGAAAAAGAAGATGAGAGAAGAAAATAAAGGTGATGAAGACGACGACGACGACGACGACGATGAAGAAGGCGACGTGCGTTTGCTCCTTCCAGTAAAACGGTTAGATGGAACTCTCGTGAAGAAGCCCGTTTTAAAAGAAACCGAAGTGAGTGCGAAGGGTAAAAGAGGAAGAACGGACGAGTTTGAAGCGTTCCAGAATATCGACGACAATAGTGGTAAGAGTAGCAATAGCAACAGTAGAAAGAAATCGCTCGATGACGAGGATTTAGGATTAGAAAAAGCGAAGAAGGAGACGAAACAGAAACAGAAAGACGTTTCAGACGAGGACGCCTCTACAAAGAAGAAGAAGAAAGTAAATTGGTGGGAAGAGGACGATAAAAAGAAAGGAGCGAAAGAGAAGGGCGCACAAGGCGAGGATTCAAAAGATGATAGCGATGATGACGATGACGACGACGAATCAAGTGACGACCAGATGGAAAATGAGAACGTGGATTTTACGTTCTCGGCGAAAAAATACTTGGCGGATCCATCAGGACGAAGATTAGCTTGTCGTCAATTCATGGCTGAACTCTGTCAAAAAGCAATCGAACAGCCAGAAACGAGAATGAAAGATGCCGCGAAGCTCATTAAAACGTTGTGCGACGATCCACATTCGAAGGAAGTGGCGCAAGACGCGTGCGCTAGTATGACGCTACTTTTGCTTGATATTCTTCCGGATTACAGACTGCGCGAGATAAACGCAGATAAAAATGAATTAGAAGGCCTATCTGATAAGGTCAAGAAGCAAAGAAAAGAAGAAGACCTCTTGTGCAAGACGTACAAATCTTTCCTTCGTTTATTAACGAAGAATGCGAAAAAAGGTGCCAATTCGATTGTTTCCGGTCCTTCGCCTTCGGTGAGTGGGAAGTGCTTGATTCAATTCTTGTCAAAAAAACCAAATTCAAACTACAGAGGCGAGATATTGCGAGCAATTATCTCCTCCTCGTTTACGTCAAGCGACGTGACGATTGCTGAAGAAGCCTCAAAGGCGTTTTCGGAAATTTGTAGAGGAGATGAAAACGGAGATCACACGCTTGAAATATTGCAACTCATGGCTGAACTCGTAAAGAAGAATATGAAATCAATATGGCCGCAATCCATCGCCTGGTTCAAAAGCATCAATCTCAACGCAGCCGTGTCAGCTTTGAAACCGGAAGAAGAACGGTTTCAGAAAATGACAAGAAAACAAGAGAGGAAAGAAAGAGCAGGTGAACGTGAATTGAGTCGAAAGCAAAGAGCGAAAATGGCGAAAGCGTTGCACGAGCAAAATAGAATGAAACCATTCACTGGCGATCCTAATGCCAACAACGACGAGGATGACTCCGATTCGGACGATAAATCGTTCAAGAGAAGATTAGAGAAATCGATTAAGAAAGATTTAGACGAAGCCGAAGGTGGGAAGACAAAGTCCTGGAAGGAGAAGATTAAAATCCAGAGCAAGATGATTGAAGCAGTGTTCGAAGTGTACGTGCGGGTGTTGAAAAGAGCCACCGACGATATTGACGACAGCGTTGGTACTGCAAATAACAGTGACTCATCGGACGACTCAGATCCAGATTCGGATTACGACGAGGCCCC
>Ga0206124_10001099_pt1 | contig 21735 bp, 7 predicted proteins | sample Helgoland_Spring_3_FD_148671 | JGI IMG/M metagenome (GOLD analysis project Ga0206124, IMG submission 148671) | Pelagic subsurface seawater microbial communities from Kabeltonne, Helgoland, North Sea - Helgoland_Spring_Bloom_20160321_2 | ecosystem: Environmental > Aquatic > Marine > Epipelagic ... | reverse complement strand
TCTTCGTCGCCGCTCGTCGCGTCGCCCAATTTTCGCATCATCATCTGTGGGGCGCGGGAAGATGATGATGATGATGATGATGCCACGAATGCGAGCGAACCGAGCGTCACACACGCACCCAAAACCGCCGCACGAAGAATAATAACAGACGACGAAGAAGAAGAACTCTTCCTCTTACTTTTAATATTACCATCGTCGTCGCGATTTAATAACAGAAGAGAGGACTCCTCTTCATTTGAGTACTGAAAAGGCGTCATGTCTCTGGTGGTGTTCCTCCCCGAGAAAGTGACGAATCTCGTTTTTCGCTCGAGAGAAAAAAAACCAGAGTTTTTTTATTTAGGGTGTAGGGTTTAAGAAAGAGGCGCTGTTTGTGCATTTCGCAAAACACACGACAGAGATAGAAACGCGCGCTTAAAAGTTGAAAGTTGTAACACTTCGCGCATAAAACACGAGAGGAAAGAGAGAGCACCGCTGCTGCTGCTGCTGCGACTTTCGCTTTTTCATTCTTATTATGAATAGGAACAAGGAAGTGATGATGGACGATGAACGCGAGCGATTGATTCTCCGCAATCATCACGAGGGAGGAGCCGCGTCCTCGACATCATCGTCGTCGTCGTTTTATTGGTCGAGGAAGAAGACGTTCATCGCGATCGCGTTAGCCGTCGGCGCCGGTGTTGCGATCGCTACCGGAAATACTACGACTACTTCGAGTCCTCGCGGGAGTGTTGGTGCGGCGAATGCTGCTGTTGCTGGAGGAGGCCACCGAAGGCCGCGCGGTATCTTGCCCTCGGCCAAGTTAGGGGTGATCAGTGAAGGCGTCGCCGCGAACGCACCCGTCGGCGGGAAAAACCATTTTTTCAACGGGTTGCTCGTTCGCGAGGACGAGAGAGCGTTATTGCAGAAGTACACGACGAAGATTCCTTCGAGGAGAGAGATTGAGAAGATGGAAACCGAGGAAGCGGCGGCGGCGAGTTTAGGCGGATACGATGATACTCGTCGACGGGAAGGACAAGGAAGCGAGGACGATACCGCCTTTGCGAACGCGGAGGCGGCTGGATTAGGCGCTATGCCGAGAAGAAGCTGGAAGAAGTCGTCGGAGAAGGCGAAAGAAGAGCAATCGCGAGAGACGAAAGAGTTTTTAGCGGCACTCGGTGAAATGGAGAAACCGTCGCCGGCGTTGCTGGAAGCGGCGACGAAGTTGTTGAGAGAGAAGCACGGCGAAGAGACGCCATTGGACGCCAAGCAGCAACGAGATGCGGAAGAAATGACGGCAAATACGATCGCGCTGGTCAGAGCGGAGAAAAGCGTCGTCGCGCAGAGTGTGAAGAAGAAAGGTTCTTCTGAAACCTCTGAACCTTCTTCTACCACCACCTCGTCGCCGACGGAGGATAAAAAAGAAGATGTTGACAAAATTAAGCCTTCTCAGCCGCAGTCTTTGCTCGAAATCGCGCAGAACTTTTTGAAGAGCGAAGAAGAGGCAAAAGCACGAGCCGAGGCGGAGATTGAAGCCGCGGCGAAAGAGGAGAAAAAAGAAGGAGTAGAAGGACAACCAAGCGAGGAGAAAAAAGAGGATGAAGGAAAAGTAGAGGCCTCCGCGGAAGAAGAGGACGACAAACCGTCGCCAAAAGCTATCGAGTTTGCCAAGTTACTGTTAGCAGGCGAGGTCAAGAAAGTCGAACCGGCTGATGGTAACGAAGCGGAAGCGAAAAAGATAGACGGCGTGCTTGGAAAGCCTACGCCGGAGATTTTAGCCGCCGCGAGACAAATGCTTTTAAAAGCTGGCGTGAATCTCGACGCGGAGAAATCTTTTGCATCGACGTCGGCATTGAAGTCCACCAAAGTGAAAGAGATGACTTCGACCTTACGAGATAAGTCGATAGCCTCCGCTCAAGACGAGGAAGGAAAAAAGATTCCGAAACGATCGTGGGTACCCAAGTTGGGCGAAGATACGGATGACGCGAACAAAGCGGTGGCGGCGGCGGCGGCGGATTCCTCTGAAGCGTCGACGCCTCTTGAAAGTACAAACAACGACAACAACAACAACATCAACAACGAGCAGCAAGAAGAAGGAGAACCAGCTCAAGGTCAACAAGTGCACGAGATGCCGAAAACTGAGGATATAGTTGCGGAAGCCGCCAATGAGATTGCCGCGGAAAATGAAGAGCGCAAAGAAGGAGGAGAACAACAACAAGAACAAAAAGAACAAGAACAACAGCAGCAAGAGCAAAAAGACGGACAAGAACAACAGCAGCAACAAGAACCAGAACAACAACCAGAAGCTGGCGTTATGCCGAAAGCCGAGGAGCAAGTACAGGACAACGCTCAAGTTGAGGAAGAACGCAAAGAAGAAGGACAGGATCGACCGGTGGTGTACCTTTCGCAAGTGCCGATAAAGGAAAAGGAAGTCAAAGCACAACAATACGCGCAAGAACATCAAGCGCAAGAAGCGAATGTTGGAGTCGACGAGCAAAAAGAAGAAGGCCAACTCAAAATCCCTAGAATCTTGGCCGATAACGTGAAGTTGATTGACGGCGACGGGAGAGAGTACATGCAACCGAAAGCGCACGAACTTTGGAACAACGGCAAGACATTATTTGTATACCCCCAAACTAAAGCGCAAAAGCAAAAGCCAATCCCGGACGCGACTGACTTGCACGCGTTCGTCATCACGCTCGACAAACGTTTAGACTTGGATTCTGCGGATAGCGATACTGATACGACCATGTGGGAGCGCACGCAAGAGCGCTTGAAAGAGATTCCATTGATTCACGCGGAGAAATCCCCAGGCGTGGACCCGAAAGCGTGGCCGCAAAGCGGTTTGCAAGAAGCATTATACGCAACTGGTTTCGCGCGTTTGTTTTGGAACATTCATCAAAACGATCCGTTGTACGCCGATTTACCTCCCGAACGTCGCACGGTTGCCGAACTTCCTTGGATCGGAGAGGTGGAAAAGCGAGACCAAAACGGATACTTTCGCGCGCAATCGCAAGGTTTATCCCACCACTACGGATGTCTGTACGCGCACTTATACCAGTGGCAGAAAATCAAAGATACAGGTTTGAAAAAGGCGCTGATTTTAGAATCTGACGGATTGAGTTTAACCAGAGTGCCTTTGGAGTCCATCCCGTCCGTCGCGAAACAAATGCCCGGCGACGCGGACTTTGTCACGTTGCAGTTGTATCCGTACGAACCCGCCGGCGTGGAACGACGCAACGTAGAAATCAAACACCCAACTTCCGGCGAGCACAAAACATACTCCTTCGACAAACTCAACTACCATCCGCAACAAGGCTACGCCGGCTTAGCCTCGTACATCGCCACGGACACGTTCGTCGAGAAAATCCAACACTTTTTAGCTTTACACGGCGCGGACATGATCGACGGGTACATTTTGAACAAGCTGTGCACGACGTCTTACAACAACGAAGAGGCGAAAAACATCGCTTGGACTATGTATGACATGCAAAAGTACACGCACCCGTTCGATCCGCAAAATCCGACGCCGACTATTTTGAACTGCTACAAAGCGTTGGCGGATCCGGAGTATTATCACGACTTGAACATTCGCATGGAAGCGGAAGCGCGAGCGGATTAGGCGTTTGAAGAAAAGAGTCTTCCGAAACCAAGCGCGCGAGAGAGAGAGGAGAAAAAGAGAGACTCGAGTGTATAGTAAAGTAATAGTAAAGTAACTAAAGGCACCTTAAGTAGAAAAGATTTACACTCTCGCTTTTGTATCTATCTTTTTGTGCGTGTCTCTCGTGTCTTTTTGTGAGTACGAGCTCGTATCTGACGTTTTCTTTCTTAGTTGTCAGGGAATGCCTCCACCTGACAGGACGCTTTCGCGGATTTCCCAGTCTCTTTTGTTTTTTGGTCGCGCGATCTTTTGGTGCATTCTCAACATCCATTCCACGGATCCGTCGTCCTCGTACTCGTCGAAGTCTTCTTCGTCTGAATCTTCTTCTTCTTTTTCTTTCCTCATCGCGTCTTTCAATTTCGCCGCCAGAGCCGCTTTTACCTCTTTCTTCTCGTATGCGATTTTTTTCGCATCTAAAAGTTTTCTCAACTTCGACACGGTCAGTTTGTCGATCTCCGCTTCCGTCAACGATGATGACCCTCCTAGGAGTTTCGTCAGCAGTTGTCCCATGTGATGAGATGTGAAACAGTTCGCGCGTTTGTGTTGTTGTGGTTTCTTTTGTATCTTAGAAAAAAAAAGACGTTTCTTCGAAAAAGAGAGAAAAATCGTCTCAACTCAACCCTACACCCTAAAATTGAAATGCCCCTCTGAAAAAAAGAGTCAAGCGTTCACCACGAAAAACAAGAGACACGAGACACGGAAGAGATACGCCATTCCTTGACTGCTTGAGCTGCTGCGTTTCGCAGAGGACTACTGCTACGACTGCGACTTTTATTACCACTACCAGAGAAGAAGTTTGAATAAAATAACAAATGGGTGGTCGAGTGGCGATGCTGGCGAAGCACTACGACGCGATTCCTTCCGACGAGAATGATGATGTCGAGGAGCAGACGCGCCCCTTCCAATCCCCCCGCGGCGGACGTGATGCGTCTTCTTCTTCTGCGAATACCAAATCGAGTGCGAACAACATCGTGTCGTCGTTTGCGATGGGATGCGCGGTATCTTTAGCCGCGTTTGGTGTCGCCTCGACGGCTCTGTCGTCGTCGTCGTTTACGTCGTCCGCCGGCGGAGGATCGTCTGCGACGATGATGATGATGACGAAAGGAGGAGGAAAAGGAGGCAGTTACGGCGCTGACGCGGAACATTTCTCCTACCCGCTGAACAGCGATCGAAGAACGTACAAAGGCAAAAGCAACGAGGTATATTTCAACGGCCAAAAGTACGAGAAATCAAAGTGGAAAAACGGTCTAATCGACACGGAATCCGTGCCGTACGAGACGACGAATTGGGTGACGACGCATCCGAAAGTAAGAGCGATGATGAGCGCGAGTTTAGGCGAGGCGCGCGTACAAGAACTTCCGCAACTCGGGAAGAGCAATAAAAAAAGTAGCAGCAAAAAGAAGAGAGAAGAAGAAGAAGCGTTAGATTTTGATATTCCGGACGGGAGCAAGTTACCGGAGCACGTGGAACCGGTGGAAACGAGCAGCTCTGGCGGCATGGCGTCGACGAAAAAAGTGCACGGGAAAGTGGTCACGTTGGATGAAAATGGAAACATCAACACCGCACCAATGGGAAGAACGACGGTGGATAACTACCGGATGAGTTGGGCGACAGAACACGTCGTGTTTACCAACGGCGATTACTCCGCCAACTACATTCCGATGAAGGAACGCGATTGGCAAAAGAAATTCAAGCAAATCCCGGGCCAAGGTTTGACGAAGCCGAAAGACTCGATGATGACCGTAGACGACGCCGGAACGTTGATTGGGAGGCGTAAAATGCCCGCCAGTCAGTTGGGCGAAGTAGAAAAAGACGACAACGACAACGAAATCGTCGCCCATAACAAGAAGAAAGAGGAAAAATCTAATAAGCACGGCGGCGCTTCGTCTTCGTCTTCGAAAAAAAGTCACCATCACGGATAATAAAGAAGAAGACAAAGGAAAAGAAGAATGCAAAGGAGAGAGCATTAGAGAAGGAGAGAAAGAGGTTGTTCACATCATTATATATATATTCATATACGCTACTCTTTGCATAGTATTATCGCTTTCCCCCCTTTTGAGGAGTTAAACCCTAAACCCGAAAAGGACCGCGGGGAAATCAAAGAAAATCTCCACAAGACGCGCGCGCGGCATACACACAACACGACCACCACCAATACGCGCGATGACGACGAAAAACGCGAACGAGCGCGAACACTTACTCGCCCCGATCCAGGAAAATGAACCGTTCGATCGACAACCTTCCACGTCGAGCAGCAAATACACACTCTTCGCCATTTCTGCCGCGCTCTTTGCGCTGAGCACGATTGGCGTCGCCGCGGTGAGCAAACACGCGCTCGTGACGAGTTCCTCTTCTGCGCAACTGGGAATGATGAATCCATCGAAAGGGTTTCAAAAGATTGAAAAAGCGATCGAGAATTCGTTCGAGGTGTTCAACCGAGCGGACGTGCATCACGATCCGTCGAATTCGTACAACACCTTCCACCAAGAACGATACGATACGACGACGGAACATCGAACACCGTTGCCAACTTTAGGGAAGAAAGCATCATCCAGCGACGGTCCACACGTGGTGACTGGCGCGTACAAACCGTTGAACGAAGTGTACGAACCCGTGTTAGACGTACCGGTGGTGTTCATCGCGTTGCGAGATAACGACGAGGATTTATGGAAAGTCCGACGAACGATTGAAACTTTAGCCGGGGAAACGAGAGTGAATTACGAAGATTTGGCGGAGACGGTGAGTATTTCGCAAGGGATCGATGCCAAGAAATGGCCGAAAGATATCGCGAACGCGGAGTACGCGGTGAAAGATATAAGGAAATTGTTTCATAAGAAAGTGAAAGACGGGACGGTTTTCGCGTCGGACGTGAAAGATTTTTACCAGTTGATGGGATTGTTGAAACACATCGACACGAGGAAAGCGGACGGGACCTTGGACCAGTTTTCATTGGATAAAGGTTTGTCGCATCACGTCGGGTGCTTGTACGCGCACTTGTATCAGTGGCAGTGGGTAAAAGATCAAGGGTGGCCAATCGCGTGGATTATGGAGTCAGATGGGAATAAGATGACGAACGTGCCGTTTTGGGCGGTACAAACGTTGACGGAAAACATGCCCAAGGAGGCGGACGTGTTGTTTTTGCAAAACTTCATGCGAGAACCCGGGTTTGAAGGGCCACACTTTAAGAGCGTCGGAGTGAGAGGTCCAAACGGAGCGTTCGCAAAGATTGACATTTATAAGATGAACACTCGCGCGAGCGCGTTGAGTGGGTTGCAATCGTACGTCATCACTCAGAGCTTTATTAAAAAGGCGCATAATTTCATAGCGACGTACGGGGCAGACATGGTGGATGCGTTTACTGCCGGGAACATGTGCGCATACAAGGATTGGTGGAACCAAGCGGATATCTCAAAAGGCGAGAAGCCAATTTTGAACTGCTTCCAAGCGTTGTCGAAACCGATCGAGGTGGAAGGGGTCAAGCAAACCATGGTCGCTGGTTAATCACATGAGATTTAAAAAACAATGAAAAACAACTTTAGAAAAAGGAATTGTACTGGGTACTCGTACACTGTACTTTTGTCATGCAACATCATACGAACACATATATTAATACACTCTAAATGAGCTAAACTATTTCTTCGGCAACTTAGCGTTAATTTTCAAAAACTTCGACGCCGCGTGTTCCGCTCGATGACACAAGACGCGAAACATAATCTCCTGCTGCGTGGGATTCGCGCCTTCGTTATTTTCTATTGCTTTAATCAACGGATCGGTTTCCGAGGCCATGGTTGCAGCGATGTGCTCGGCTTCTTTCATCACTACTCTCACGTCTTCTTCCCTCAAACCATCGCCATTCGCCTCGAACGTCTCACGTATACTTTCCAAATCCGCTAAAACAAAGGCTCTCGCGTCGGCGACTTCAAAGGCTCTTCCCGGGCCTCCGTCTAAAGTTATTCGAACGAACATCTCGCAAAATTTGCGCAACATGGCCGAAGCGACGATTTCTAACAACCTCGCGGCGGCTCTGGGACCTATGGAAAACACAATCGATCCCATATAATCGTCTAAAGCTGGAACGACAACTACAGATAGACGCGACAAACTCTTATCTTTCGTGACGTAGGCACCGTCGTGAAAGATTTCCTTCATGTTCGTAAACACGATGCGAGCGGCGAGTAAATTCGAGAGCGTATCAATAGTCGACGCCAGAGCTTGGCGCGCAGAGGCGAAAACGTCCTCGAGCCATTTCGAGGCTTCAAAGTCGTCTTGGTGGTCACCATCTTCTTCGCCGTTAATGTTGTTGTTCTCGTCGACTAACCCATTCGTTAACGCCACGCAATCGCGCTGCATGCGAATCCATCTATTCGGTAGATCCCGCTCGATGGATCCGTTCTCTAGTTCATCCAATATGAAATCTAAAGCCGATAACTTGGCGCAGTATGAGTGAGATGTCGCGTCTAACGACTGCGCGTTTTCTGATACCCATTTACGCCGTTTAATACTTTCTAAAGCGTCTTGTTGCATCTTGTCGACGATATCTTTTTTATATCTCGTCAGGCGCGGTTTCTCCGGTAACTCGTCCCCATCTTTCACATCTCCAACGTCTTTTAAGAGCTCGCTGGCGTACCTTTGAAATGCGCCGTCGAGGCCTTCGGTTAATGCGCGAATCGCCGAGACCGAACACGGAATACCCAAACCCCAAAACCCTTCTAAAGTTTCGTTGGCGAGTCTGAGTAACTCAACCGCGCTTTGCGCTGGATGATTTTTCTGCCGACGGTCATTGGTCCATTTTTCAGATTGCGCTGCGCGCTCGGCAAAAATGTTGGCATCGTCGATTTTGGTACCGATCCATTTAAAAATGAGCGGCGCGGCTTTTTCCTTTACGTTGAGTTGAGGAAAGGTCGCATACGGGTCTCTCGCAGCATTAGTAGCGCTTGGTTCCGCATCAGCATCGGTTGCTCTGATCATCGCTACACCATCATTGTTATTAGATGTTCTTTGGTGTCTTCTTAAAGCGTCCGCGTCACAGCAAACGCTTAATGCGGCTTGCGCGTCGCCACTCGCCCACAACGCTCGCAAACTTACCGTCGTTAAAGGCGGATCGGACTCTAACCACCACGTGAATTCATCGACGAATAAATTTGCGAGCTCGCGTGGGAAGACCACGTCCGCGCGTTCTTGTCTTTTCTGAATATCTGACTTCGCGGCGAACGATTCGTACTCGGACGGAAAAAAACAAGATTTGATGCGTGGCGCGACGTGCGCGGCGTACTCGTCGGCAATTCTAGAAACTTCCGAGGCGATAACTTCGAGAACTCGAGCGGCAGCCGCAGCTGGATTGTGCGCCAAAGTATCGTTCGAATTTTCAGAGGAGACTTCATTTTCCATGGCTTGTACGCGAATGCGTTCGTAACATTTCTTCGCACTCGCCGTGCTCGCCCTCATCAAAGCGTGCTCAAAGTCATCGTCGCTCTGTCCAAGCGCAATCATTACGTAACGATACAAACGCAGTATCGCAGCGAAAGCTTCGGTATCGTACGTGTTCAGAGGGTGCTCGGTGACCTTGAAATCAGCTGGAGGAGAAACATCGAAGATGTAATCGCTAATTGCTGCTTCGCACCAACGCACCAATTTCATCAAAGTCGACGCAGCTATCTTATCGTTCTTGAAGACGACGACATAGTCGTAACCGTCCGTGCGACAGAAAATCGCTCGCTCGAGTTCTGTACCAGCTCGAGTCAAAATACTTGCGCGCTTCTCAAACTCTTCGTCAACATCGAGCGTATCTAAATCGTCGTCTTCATTCGTCCTCGTGGCAACTTTAGTCAAGAAGAGCACAAGTAACGCGCTATGCGCAGCTTCCGTGATGGACGGACCTAACCCGACGCGAACGGTACTCTTTAAAATGTTCAGAGTATCCTCGCAATCGAACGCGAGCGATCTCTCTTCAACAGGATCGAGTGCGGTTTTGAAAAGTTGGTAATACGCTCGCGCCGCGACGGAGGGCGGATGCGCGGATGAAATCTTAGCCCCGTGCGATTCGTTGTCAACGTTATCGAGCGCGTGCTCGATAGCTTCGAGTATTTGGTCGCAATCTTCCTGCGAAGTAAAAAACGCTCGAACATCTCCTCTCGATTCGGAGATGAATCTCGTGAGTTCTTGCAGCATGAGCGACATGGATACTGGCTTTTGTCCGTCGTCGTTCTGTCCATTTCCTCCTCCACCTGCTGGTAAAAACGGATTGGTTTTCCCGTTCGTCGAGTTCTCGTCTTCTATCTTCTTCGCCGCTCGCAAAACCTCGCAAATTGCAATCGATCTCGATGTAAAAAAGTCAATCTCTGGACACAAAATGTCCGTCGCGCGATGCACATTACCTAAACTCATAGACATCAAATGCGTCCTCGCCGACTGTTCCGGTTCCATCGGTGCGTACCCTTGGCATTTCGTCGCAATATTTGCAATCGTCTTCCCTACTGCCTCATCTATATCTAGAGCTTTAATGACTTCCGATATGGCATCATTCGACCACGACGGCGTTCGACACAACCACACCTCCAACGCGAGCTCGGCAAAATCAGACTCGGAAAACGCCGAAAACGTCGGTTCAACAATATCATCCAGCGCCGATTTTAAAAGTAATTCCATGATTTGGAACTTTTCTTTGTTGCTACTCTTATCTGTCGAAGTCCTCGACGTCGATGCTTGCTCTGGTTGCTGATTTTCTTTCGATTTTTGTTCTCGCGGAAATTCTCCTTCGTCGGCGTCCTCTCCCCCTACTTTCGGCGACGCGGTTGCAGCGGGCGACCCAACTCCAAGTTCGCGCATAGACTTCACCAACGGCGAATCGTCCAATTTCTGTTCCTCTTGTGAGTCTGCTTTATTCTCGTACTCTTTCTGTATAGTTTCTCGCAACTGTTGTATGTTCTCCGCGGTGCTATCATCGTCGTCGTCGTTGTTATTCCCCTCGTCGTCTCTCGCGACGTCGTTACCGACATCATCTCTCCTTATTCCATTATTTTGTTGATCGTTGTCGTTCTTCGCGTTCCAACTGGTACTCTCTGTTCCTCTTTTTTCGGGTGGTGGCGGTTTCGTCGCCGTCGTCGTCGTCTTCGGCTCTTCCATCTCCCCCTCCTCCTGTTCGTTGCCTTTGCTCGAGAGAGGCACGTCTTTTTCTCCTCCTCCTCTGCTCTCTTTCAACGGCAAACCCGCACCGTAAAACGAGCTCCCGCACATGCTCAAATCAAACGGAATCCCATTCTCGCAACTGTTCATCATTTTCGGCACGTCCACGCGTGCGAAATCGATATCTTTCACCGTTTCCGCGTTCGCAGGTAATCTTAACACCTCTTGGTTTCCCCAATTAAAAATCAAAAACGCTTCGAGTAAGATGGATCGATCGACTTCGAGAGAGGCGAGACGGGCGTACATGCGGTCGTCCGTGCTGTTGTTCAGGTCGTCTACTTCTTCTGCTTCATCTTTCTCGGTGGATAGCATCATCGTCACGAAAGAGAGAGATGGGTGTGTGTTTTGTGTGAGGAATTAATTCTCTCCTTTTTGTAGGCGACAATAGGGGTTGAAAAAAGGAGCTGATGTATTGCTGATGTGCTGATGATGAAAAGTGCGCACATTATTCTTATTGTATTATCCAAACGACGGACGACATAATTTACTACTCGTGCGCGAAGTTTGGATTGAGACCCAAAATTCGCTCCATCAAATCCGGCTTCTTTTTCTTTGGCTTCTTCTTTTGTTCCTCGGCCGCTTGGAGCGCCAGCGCGGTGTCTTCGGCGTCAACGTCTCCCTCGCCGGCGTCTGGTAGCATGGGCACGTCCCCTTCGTCTGCTGGCTCGGGGGCTTCTTGAATAACGATTAACGTATTCTCGTTGATCATTTTGTTGATGATCATCTTAAACACCTTGAGCTCGCGCATTAATTCCTCCATTTCCGTGGCGGTGTCTTCGTTGTTGGCGTACCACTCGACAATGTCTCTTTGTTTTACGCCCAATGTATCTTGATCTGGGTTTTCATGCTCTTTCGCGATGATGTGATTGACGATCATATTCTTCACGCTTTGGTACTCTTCGCTGCTGATGGTTATTTTCTTTTTTGGTTTCTTTCCGGCGGTTGGAGGAATGTTTTCTTGCGCGATGATTTGCGTGCTTGCAACCACGCCGGCGGGCTGTTGCGAAGATGGAGCGGCATTATTATCGCGCACCATGCCGTCATCATCTTCACCAACACCACCACCACCACTAACCCCAGCATCAGTATCATCGGTGCGTCGTTCCCACGCTAACTCTTCTCTCTCTTCCCTCTCCTCACGTTCCCTATTCGTTTCTGCGGGTTGTCCAGCGTCGCTGCGTCTTCTGACTTCCTCGCGTTCGTTCTCCATCTTTCGCTCTTCCTTGGCGATCGACGCTCTCATCGTACTCGGCAATATCGGTCCTTTATCTGCATCTTCGTCAATCTCGTCGTCGTCTTCCTCTAACGTAACATCCCTGGCTTCAACCGCGATGATTGATTCCGAAAGCAAACGTCTCGCCTCGCGCACATGCTTGGGTAAAATCTTTGCGCGACAATACAGTCTCGCTAGCGCTTCGGATAAACGCACGAGCGCTTCCAACTGTCTCACGGTAATTCTATAACTTGTTGTCGACCCGGGCTGCGCGTCGCCTCTTCTCAGCTTCACATACGCGTCTACGATTTCTCTCTGTGCCTCTGGTGTCATTTGCGGTTTAATACATCGCGAGTAACGGATGTACCTTTGCAATTGCTCTAGCGTGAAATCTACTTCGATGGCTTTTTCTTTCATCCTGTGCAACGAGACGATGTGTCTCGCGAGCATGTGGTCTCTGTAATCGTCCGGTTCGTCAATCATCACGTGGACTAAATCGAATCGAGACAAAATTGGCGCCGGCAACGCCAAGTTGTGTTTCAACTTTTTCGATTTATCGTATCTACCACCCAACGGGTTCGCGGCGGCTAAAATAGATGTTCGCGCGTTCAACGTGGCGTTGATACCGGCTTTAGAAATGGAAATCGTTTGTTGTTCCATGGCTTCGTGAATGGCTACTTGATCTTTCACTTCCATCTTATCAAACTCGTCGATGCAACAAATCCCATTATCCGCCAACATCAACGCTCCAGCCTCGATGCAATATTCCCCAGTTTCCATATCCTTCCCGACTGTTGCGGTTAAACCCGCTGCCGAGGACGATTTACCAGACGTATACACCGCGCGAGGGAGAAATGCGGTGACGTATTTCAAAAATTGCGATTTCGCGCACGACGGATCGCCGACGACTAAAACATTGATGTCACCTCTTAGATTCGTCCCACCTTGTTTTGTCATTTTGTGCACTCCGCCAAATAACATCAAAGCAATGGCTCTTTTAATGTCCAAGTGCCCGTGGACGGTTGGCGCGATCGAGCGAACAAACTTTTCGTAAATTTTCGGGTCTTTCGACATGCGTTCGATATCGTTCAACTGTTCTTGCGTGAACGAGTTCACAACCTCCTTCTCGTCGTCTCCACCTCGGATGTTCACTCCGGTATTCGCGGACACGTTTTCGTTCCCACCAGCCGTTGGCCCAGCTACGTTAACGACAGAATGTGCCACGAAGCACGTTCGATAAAACAACTCCCTCACCCCGAAATCTCTCAAGCCGCCGACGCCAGTCGACATCGTCCCAGCTGCGCTCCCTTTCCCGGAACTCCCCAGCTCTGTCCTATCCCCGGCCATATTCGCCGGCGCGGTCTCAGGTACTACCGTCAGCGTTCCGGTAAACACCGCTTTATCCCCAGCCCTGGCCATCTCCACGGTTTCGTGTCTCAAAATCACATCCATAGATCTCGGCAAACTCCCAGCCGGCACCTCGTCCGCGTTCTCTTGCACTCTCACCCTCTGCCAATCGATGAAAGTACACCCTTCTTTCATCAGCACGAACTTCTTCCTATTTGAGCACGTCTGTTTCAGACAAATAGTCGGTTCCGTGTACCGACACTGCTGCTCGACGTTTGGAATCACCTCGCCGCACTCGCCGCACATAAATTTTCCGATAATCAACTCCGGCCTCACCTCGCTCGTCCTCGTCACCACCCCACTAAACGACGCCAACTGCCCGACGTGTTCCGCTTTCAAGTCTCTCAACCGTTTCGTCCCCGGTAAATTCGAAAACGACACCCAAAAATCCTTCTCCTGCGCGCCTTGATTGTTGCTCGCTGAGGCGCCCCATCGAACCATCTCCGGAACGTGTTCTCGACAAAAATCTTTCACCGCTTGCCTCAAAAATGGTTCGTAGGTATAAAAATTCGCCTCCACCGCCTCAGTCGCCACGTCCGGGTCGAAATTTTTCAAATGGTGAAAGTTCACGTGCATGGTCGTGCTCGACGTTTCGTGCATCTCGTACAGCTGTTCGACGTAAATTTTCCTCGATTCTAACTCGTTGGTCTCAGGATTTACCACCGGAAACAACTCGTTGAGAAAATTGAGGAACGTGTTATAGACGATGTCCGAACCTTGGACGTTCGTCGACATGGACGCGTGGCGGTTCGCTTCTTCCATCTTCTTAATCCGTTTTCTTCTTCTTCTTCTTCTTCTTCTTTTCCTTCGCTCACTGATGAACTACTCTTCTTCTTATTTTGAATTTTTTCCCGGAGATGAGTGCAAACAAAATCTCCAACTCACAAGAGCGAGAGGATGTGAAAAGAGAGAGTGTGCGTGTGTGCGAGTGAACGCGTCTGCCTCTCCAAAAACGCTTCTTCTGTGACACAGGTTATCCCCTCCGCGTTATTATATCTTCGTCGTCGTCGTCGTCGAAAGAAAGAAAACTAAGTATGAAGGAGTGTTAAAGCGATCCCAAAATTGATGTTTGTTTTTAGGGTTGTTTTCACGTTTTCTTCTTCGTTTTCTCGCGTTTTATAAATACGCGAGAAAACGACAGAAGAAATCTCATCTCTGGACTCGAAAAGCAGCGATGGAGAAAAAACGCCACGAAGGCGGTAGCGAAGCGGGACGTGATAGTTGTTTGCAAGTGAGAAACATCACCAACGAGAACCAGAGCGCGGGGCAAAGACCACACGCGGCGTCTCCTCAGCAACCGACGGAGACGAGTTCAAAAAAGGCGACGAGAACGTTTCCTTCGTTGTCGAACAAAGTCTCGTCGTCTGTTGCGTCTGCTGGTCACGAGCAAAGGTCACTCGACGATCGAATGAGCGACATTGGTGGTACTCTGCAAACGTTGTTTACCCCTGATGAACGCGAGGAAAACGACAGAAGAGAAGAGAACGACGACTTTCGCACACCAACGACGACGACGACGGCAGCACAGCGAGGGCGAGGAGTAGACAAAGAAAATTTTGAAATTTTCAAATCCTTTACGGAAGGACCTCCAACTGTAGGGTTTAAGAGGAAAAAAACAAATCTCTCATCTTCCCGCAAAACACCACAACTCACAAAACCATCGTCGCCTCTCTCTCTCGGTGGTAGTGGCGGTGGTGGTTTTACCTCTGCTCTCGCTGCCGCGAGGGGCGACGGTGGTGGCGTCGTCGACGGGTTTGGCGACGAGGGAGGGAATCGTGGTCCTTTGGAGCGATTCATCGTATCGCAATATGATAAAAATCAGAAGTGGTTTCGTTGCTTGCAAATCGATCGAGTTGGGGAACAGTGCACCTTCCGCGCTACAACGTACGCTCCCGGGTCAGACCGAAAGAAAGATGTGGACAGTTGCGCGACGCACGCCGGGCTGAAAATTGTACGGGGCGTTAGAAAAACTAAAAAGTGCACGTTCATCGAGGAAGGCACGGGCGAGCAGTGCTCGATACAAGCGGTTTTTGGCTTGCCTTCGAGGAAGGAAAAGGTGTACTGTTCATCACACGCCAGAGCAACGAACGAAACTTTGGGCGATGACGAGGAGAAGTACGTCGACGTCGGTAATAAAACGTGCACGTTCTTCGACGAAAGCACGGGCAAGCAGTGCCCGATACAAGCGAATTTTGGCTTGCCTTCGAGCAAGGAAAGGGTGTACTGTTCTACACACGCCAAAGTAAAGAACGGTACGTTGCGCGATGACGAGGAGAAGTACGTCGACGTCGGTCATAAAACGTGCACGTTCTTCGACGAAAGCACGGGCAAGCAGTGCCCGATACAAGCGGTTTTTGGCTTGCCTTCGAGTAAGGAAAAGGTGTACTGTTCAACGCACGCCAAAGTAGAGAACGAAACTTTGCGCGATGACGAGGAGAAGTACGTCGACGTCCGTAATAAAACGTGCACGTTCTTCGACGAAAGCACGGGCAAGCAGTGCCCGATACGAGCGTTTTTTGGCTTGCCTTCGAGGAAGGAAAGGGTGTACTGTTCAACGCACGCCAAAGTAAAGAACGGTACGTTGCGCGATGACGAGGAGAAGTACGTCGACGTCGGTCATAAAACGTGCACGTTCTTCGACGAAAGCACGGGCAAGCAGTGCCCGATACAAGCGTTTTTTGGCTTGCCTTCGACGAAGGAAAAGGTGTACTGTTCTACACACGCCAAAGTAAAGAACGGTACGTTGCGCGATGACGAGGAGAAGTACGTCAACGTCGTTACTAAAACGTGCGAGATGTGCAGGGTGATGCCGGGGTACTACAAAATCGAAGGCAGCGTTTTGGTGAGAGAGGACGGCGTTACTTTCATTGATTGGAAGTCGGCTTGTTGGTATTGCGCGACGTGGCAGAATTCTGAAAACGTCATGTTTAACAAAGACGCGTACACGGAGAAGGAGGGCGAAAGAAAACCCAAGGCCTCGAAAATGTTCATGCGCAGAGAGCACATCGCCATTCAAAGCCTACTCGAACGCATTGAAGAAGACGGCTTGAATCTCTCTTTGGTACACAATAGAGTTATCAAAACGGGCGCATGTTGTCGTGACGATGGCGAGAGGCATCGTCGACGACTTGATGCTTCGATAATCGTCCACGCCCGTTCAGAAGACGGTGTCGACGGCGAGGGGGCTCCGATATTAATTGGTTTAGAGTGCGACGAGAACGGTCACAAGTCGTACGATAAAAAAGATGAAGCAAAACGAGTCAACGAAATTCAAATGGCGTGGGGCGTCAACGCCAGCGTTTATTTGCGCTTCAATCCGGACGGATACATTCCGCATGGCCAAACTACGAAACGAACTGGATTTTTCGTTCGTAAAAATGAGGACAAGAAGGAAATAGATTACCGTCTCGACGTCGTGTGGGAGAAGTTGAAAGAACTCGTTACTCACATCCAAACGCATGGACCGCAAGACTCGTACGAAAGCGTCTTTCTCTTTTTCGACGGCCATAATGACGATGATTTCCGGAAGAGAGATTAAACGTACACGACGACAAAGAAGAAGACGAAGAAGAAAGCGCCATACAAACGCAAATAGAGGACGATTTTGCTGTTGCGCTTTGCGTCCCCCATGTATTAATATCTTATCCGGTTGGCGATACGAACGCGGCGAATTACACAGTTCATAAACACATACAAACAAACAAAACTTTTAACAAAGAAACACATATAAACAAAACTTTTAACAAAGAAACACATAGACCAGGATGGAATAAGAGTTTTCTTTAGAGTACGAACAGATCAGAGTTTATACTTTTTCGGTGGTTACAACTGACTGGCGAACATCGGTTTCGAGCGCTCCTCCCCTTCGGAAGGTTCCTTCGGCTTTTCGTCGGACTTCTTTTTCTTCTTCTTTTTCTTTCCTCCCGTTCCGCTCCCGTAGGCGTCGGGCGCGCTTCGAGAAGGAAAGGCGGTTTCTCGCGCCTCGAGACCTTCTTCTCCGACGCGTTCTTCAGCTCCCTTCGTATCGTCGTCGTCGTCCGAGAATAGCGAGGACATTTTTCGAGGCGTTTTTGGTTGTTCTTCTTCTTCCTCTTCTTTTCCCGATGGTGCTTCTTCGCTCAACTTGCTCATCCCTTTGTTCTTCGTATTCTTCAATTTTATTTGTTGCTCTTTGAACTTGTTCATTTTTTGTTGCTGCGCTTCGGAAAGTTGGGAGAAGCCGGAAACTTCCGATTCGAGGTCTTCGTCGTCTTCGTCTTCGTCTTCGTCAACGTCGAGATCGTCGTCGAGATCGTCGTCGAGCTTCACGAGTTCCTCGAGCGAAATATTCTTCGGTGTGTTATTATCCTCGCCGGCGGTGGCCGAGCGAGCCGCCGTGGTCGTCGAAGTCATACCCGAAGCTGTCCCCGAAGTCATCGAAGTTCTTTTATTTTCAATCCTGATTTTCAACCCACCGAGTCCTTTACCTTTATCGTCAGGTCGATCGTGTTCTTTCCCATCTGGTTTTGGTGCTGGCGTTTTAATCGTCAAGCCGGTCAAACTGTGCGGACGAAAGGCGAGAATGTTCTCGTGCGACTCTCTTCGTTTGTGGCCGGGGATACCGCCGGTGCTGCTGCTCTTCGATTGTCCTTTTCCCGATAAGTCGCTGTCGTTATCGCCATAGAGACTATCGCGTTCATTTTCACCGGGAATGTACGGATCATCGGCTTCGTTGTATTGCGACGAAGCTACGGACGTAAGCGATCCGCTCTCTTTTGAGCGAGAAGGAGTTCCTCCGAAACCAAAGAACGAGTTCCTCTCTGGTTCATCTTGCGCGTTTACCGCTGCTTCCAAATGCTCGTCTTGCAAATACTGCGAAAACTTTGATCGTTTCACTTCGAGCGCGTTATCGCCTTTACCTAAACTCCACGCGCCTGGCGTCGTGACTGTTTGTAACAACTCTAAAATTCGCACAAACTCCGGACGATCGCAAGATTCTCGCGACCAACAATCTAAAAGCAACTCCTCCATCTCCGTCTCCACCCAACTCGGAATTTTCGGTCGGTGATGCAAGAAGGCGACTTTCCCGACGATTTGTACCGGGTCTTTCAACTCGTGCCACGGGTAGTTCAACGTGATGAGCTCCCACAAAATTATACCGAAGGAGTACACGTCCGAGAGTTCGTCCACGTTATCGTTTCTCAACGCTTCCGGGGACATCCACTCGGGAGTACCTCCAGCCGTTTCCAACTCCGGGTTGGATTTCTGCAAGTACGCTCTGTACTTGATTCGACTCATGCCAAAATCAGAAATTTTCAAATTCCATTTCGAGTCGACTAATAAATTCGCCGGTTTCAAATCGTGATGTACGATTGGAGGCGATCGAGAGTGGAGGTAAGACATTCCCCGGGCGCAATCTGTGGCCATTTGTAAACGCAAGCGACCGTTATCGGCGACAGTTTCGCGGACAACGTTATCGTAATCGTGCAAAATGGAGTGCAAATTGCCTCTTTTCATGAGTTCGGTGACGATGCACATGGAAGGTGCGTCGACGACGGCGCCTAAAAACAGAACAATGTTTGGGTGTCGCAAATCGCGCATCAATCGGATTTCCGCCGCAAATTCTTTTATCGTGTTGTGCGTGGCAACGTCGAGCGTTTTCTTTACGGCGACATTCGTGCCATGCCACTTGGCTTTGTATACTTTCCCGAACGAACCGATGCCAATTTTCTTGCCAAAGATCAAATCGTTGATCGATATCGACCACGACCCGGCGGCTTTAATCAACGCGCGCGAGGAGCGCCGCTCGAGCTGTTCGGCCCAAGCTGATGCGGATATGTTGTTTTGGAACATGTGCGATTTCTTCTTCTTCTTCCCATTCGTTGGCGTGGCGTCGTATTTTTTCACCTCTTCAAGCAGCGCGTCGTTCTGAAACGTGACGGATTTTTTCGATCCTCCAGTTGTTCGCGGGCTGTTTACGTTTTGCAAATTTTTATTAGGAGGCGGTGGCGTGCTCATCCCACTTTCTCCCTCTTTTTGTTGTTGCTCCGTAATCTTATTCGCATCATCCAACACTTTTTGCTGCGCAGCCGAGAATGCCGAATGAATCGCCGATCGCTTCATCGAACTTTGCTTTGGTCGCGCGTTGGGATCAAACGGCGGCTTCGCGGCTGAATACTTCGTCGCGCCGCTCGGACTCGAAACCGGAGGTGGTTTCTTCGAACCGATCGACGGACTGCTCGATGTTCTAACCAGTTCGCTTCTCGGAGAAGATGTGAACACGCCATTTTTCTGTTTCTGTGCAGCTCTCGCACTTCGCGGGGTACTTCCTGGCGACCTTTGATTCGGCGCCGGCGAAAGACTTCGGTTTCTGAATCTCACCGACCCGGAGCCAGTTCGGACTAATCCTCGCGAAGAGGGTTGGTTTCTACTTGCGGGGCTACCTGTACTACGATCATCCGTGCTAGGAGGAATGCCATTTTGCGGATCGAGTGATAAGGAATCCTCGGAATCGTTGTGTTTAAGCATCGACGCGTGCGTCTTCAAGCCGCTACTGCTCGCTCCGCCGTGCATTCTATTTCGACCGTTCTCTACATATTCGCTATCGTCGTCGTTGTCGTTGAAAACATCGTCGTCGTCGTACTCATCCGATTCTAACTCGCTCTCTTCTGATTCTTCATCCGTCGTAATCGAAGGCGACCCAACCGTCGGGCTGAGTTGGTGCCGCTGATGTCGATCGCCATCCGTTCGCGCGAAATAGTCTCTGCTCTCTCTTTTATTTTTCCCAAATCTTTTACTTTCCTTGCTACCGTATTGATAGTCATCGCTTGAAATTCTCGGCGATGGTGGTTGAATCGCGTACCCAGTCGTTTCCGCGCTATTTTCGTTCGTAATCGCCTTCCTCTGATTCGAAGGGTTGCTACCGTTCTCTCGCTGTTTTTGCTGCTCGTGTTCTCTCTGTTCTTGGATTTGTTGCTCTTTTTCTGCTCGCTCTCGATGCATTGCCGCGGTTCTGTTCAACACTTCCAACCACAACGCTTTATCTTTCAAAGTTTCGCACCTCACAATCTTGTGCGAGTACCCTTCCGGTCGGCAGCACGCTCCCGTCAACGCCTCGACGAGATTTTGCGGCGTAGAAGTGGACGAGCTCCCGTGCCGGCTCGATTTTTTCGGGTACAACAACAAATCGATCGCAATCGCCGTTTGTCCGTACTCAAACGCATCTCGCGCCGCTAAAACGGTCCCATACCCGTACATTCGTGAAAACCCTTTCCCCCAAAACAGATGGTTATCGTACAGCACGAAATGTCTCAACTTCCACGACGCGTCGTTTCTGCCGGACGAACCGAACCCTCGCATCAAATTGCTGAACCAGTTCCCTCTAATTTCCGTGTATTTCTCCAAAGTACCTTCTTTCGAAGGCACCGTCGGTAACCAAATCATAAACTTCGGCATTTGCGTGGGGATGCTGTCCAACGACGTACCTTCCGCGGTCGTCGTCGGCGTGTTTGGCGTTTCCTGTTGATTGTTTTCCAAGGCGTTCAAACCGCTGCTCCCTAGGCTACTCTCGTTCGAACTGTTCGTATCCGTGTTCGACAATAAATCAGACGAACCTCTGCTCTTCGCGATAACGTTTCCGTTCTCGTCCAATTCCGTCATCGTGTCGTCCTCCACGGCTTGATCCAACGATAACAAACTCTCCAACTTTTCCTTCAACTGCTCTTTCTTTGATTGATTATTCGCGGCTTCCAATCGAAGCCGCTGTCTCAACATCCTCTCCTCGTTCGCTTCGTCGTACTCGTCAGAACCGGGAGAAGAATCGCACGACCCGTTCTGCACGTCGTCGTCGTCGTCGTACGTGCCCGTATCAGCACTATCGTCGCTACTCGTACTGCGAAAGAAGTTCCTTCCGCCGCCCAAAGACGCGTTCTCGTTCATACCGCCGCCGGGGCTCGTCGTTTCTCTCCCGTCGCTTCCGAGACTCGCATTCTCTCCGTCGGCGTTGGCGTTGTTCAAAACTAACTCGTTCAACTTCTCGATCGAACTCAGCCTGAGCCTTTGCAAGTCCGATAAAGGTTCGCTCAACCGAGCGTATAAGTTTGCGTCTGTTTCTTCGTCTCTCTGGTCGTCGCGGTTCGTCGTCTTCGCATTCGCACCACCACCACCATCACCACCACCAGCAGTTGAAGAAGACGGATGATGATGAGAACCCCGGCGACGATTTTGAGGAGGCGCGGTGTTGTTTCGCGAGGAACTCATGTTATTCTCACGATGAAGTTCTTGTTCTTGTTCTCGTTGTCCTTCTTTTTCGCAGAACACA
>Ga0206124_10001094_pt1 | contig 21793 bp, 16 predicted proteins | sample Helgoland_Spring_3_FD_148671 | JGI IMG/M metagenome (GOLD analysis project Ga0206124, IMG submission 148671) | Pelagic subsurface seawater microbial communities from Kabeltonne, Helgoland, North Sea - Helgoland_Spring_Bloom_20160321_2 | ecosystem: Environmental > Aquatic > Marine > Epipelagic ... | reverse complement strand
CGCTGATGCAGTGAATAGTTTATGTACGGTAAATACCGTACATGGCTTGCGCGATTGCCGGAAAGACGGTAAACCCATTCAATGCCCGATTTTACTTACCTTTAGCTAAACCAAATCATTTATGAATGACATTAGAATACCTGACTGGCAGTCAAGAGGTCGTGGGTTCGAATCCCATCTTCTCCACAGAAGGACTCTTTTCGACATCAATTTTAGTAACCATTCCGTTTGAGTCAAAGTTGACCGTGAAGACAGCAAAGAATGGCCCTGACCAGTAGCTTCTTTTCCAAAGTTTATAGCAGGATTCTCGCTTATTCGCAAAGGTACCGTGGTAGTAGAAAAGACCCGTTATGAAAAGTTGAAACGAGCTGTAACTCCTTTCATAATCAATGAGCTCGTCGATCTTTTCCTTGTCTGTTTTCAATTATAAGGCGGTAATTAATGCCAAGGTTTGGCTATGGTGCGTGTCCCGCAGGGCATGCACTATAGCCGTTGTTGCCACCAGTTTTTTTGTTTTTTCCCGCCCCATCTTTTGTACAATCGGGTCTTGAGTGATTCCGAAATATTGTCCAAAAATTCACTTCCCTTATTTGTCAGCTCGATTGATAATATCTCGTTACAAGGATACCACCAATATGGGTTGTTGAGCAATTTGTCGTATTGGTCAGTTGTAATTGTTTCAATCTTAGATTCTAAGGAAGAGTCAGAATATTTTTCTAATGTCACGAGACCTTCATTTAAAATTTCAGTTAGAATGGTTCGGGCAATTCTGTATTTATCTTCTATTTTCAGGTCGTAGCAACCCAATTCCCACGTAAATTCATAAATCCCTGGATTTCCTTCTTCAGCATTACAGAGAAAAACGACTTTTTCTAATTCAAGGTCAATATTTTCTTCTAGCGTTTTCATTTTTCAAATTGGTGGCAAGTCGTGTATATAACTTCGTATCAGCAGAAGTCGTTTTGGTTTCCTTTAAGATAACCAAAAGGACGATGCGCCCGGATATGAGTTATATACGTTGTTAGCTACCGTTAACTTTTGTGTAATTCAGTTACATCCGCTAATAGGGACTCAACCCAAGACTCTGATTCAAAGTCCCAGTATTTAATGAGCACATTTCTCCTGTTTTTACTGTCCTTGAAAATTTTCAAACTCTGTATAGTTAAATCTCCTTTTGTAAAGGCTTTGAACGTTTCAAAGAGCCACTCAGAATTCAACGCTTTAAGTGAATTGCTGTAATTCGAACCAACTATTATTTCTAGATATTGATCCATGTCTCCTGTTTGCAATGACATCTCATCTCGATTAAAAATGAGCACCCCATCGTTTGTGACAGAACCGCTTTTGATTACAATTAAGTCGTCGCTGGATAGGTTTAGTTGGAAAATGCTAGGATTAGTTTGTGCTTGAGTTAATGTTGTGATTAGTATCAAAAGTGTTATTTGAATTGCCTTTTTCATTTGGTTGTTTTTAATGGTAGCTAACGTTTCAGCTATGCGCAGTGTCCCGCAGGGCATTGCGTATAGGTATTGTTGGCAAACGTGTTTTTATTTTTCACATTCACAGTTTACATCTTCCAATGGCCATGCTTTGAGGATATTGGATTTGTTAATTTGGCTCGTGTCCAAGTCAACTTGCATAATTCTTTCTAATTCAAATTCTATCTCCCAAATTGACTTATCGTTTTCGTCTGTTTCGTCATTTGAGCTTAGAATGAAATACCTTTCTCCAAATGCTTTGTGAAATGAAATCGGTCTGTCTTCAATGTCGGTCATTTCTAAAAGTGTTGAGTCAGAAGTCAAGTCGAAAACGCCAAACCCACTTAAATCCGAGTCGTAAATTGTAAACAATAACTTGGATTCTGAGTCAAAGTAGTTTTCACCACCGATTATGTTCTGTATTTTTCCTTGTTCATTTACAATAATGGTTATTCCGTCATAATCACCATGTTTTGTGAATACCAAGTGGCTTTCAATCCTATTTGGTTTTGATATTCCATAACGTCCACCAACTGGTTCAGGGTTAAATGAAATGCTGTCAATTATGGCATTGTCTTTTGATGTTACAAGTTTCGACTTGCAGTAGAAATTTTTTCCGTCACTCTTTGTTTGGGTAAGTTCGACTTGAATGTTTCCGAGGTCATAGGTTTTCTTAGAGACATTAGTGACCTTTTCTTCGACTACAGCTATTTTTTCCGTTGGTGGCTCAGCCGAAACTGTCGAATTGTTGTTCTTTTCATTATTAGTGCATGAAAACAGAACAAGCGTCGCAAGTGTAGAATAAATGTATTTCAATGTCTGTTTTTTAATGTTTGCCAAGTTTAGGGTATGGTGCGTAGCGTGCTGAAAGCTGCTATGAACTATACTCTTTGTTAGCACACGTTAGGTATTCCAAGTAGTTAGCTCCATGCTCTAATAGTTTGGACCGATTCTTCGTCCAAATCCCTCACCATAATGTTGCCGACTTTCTTTTTTCGGTCCGATTCTAATGCAATCCAATGCTGTCCGAGCTTCTTCTTAAAGTTGACTCTGGAAATTTGGACCGATTTAAAAAGCCCAACAAACACTAGTTGATTTCCCTCTTTCAAAACCAAGAAAGGACGGAAAAACCGCATACATTCTAGAACAATGGACAACGCCATTAGAGCCGTCATTGTAAAAAGCACCCAGTCTATAACCTCTGAATATGGCTCTTTAGCACCAGAAAGGAACAGCCAGGCCAGGAACAGCCGACCCGCTATGTCATTGAGAATTGTTCGTTTACGTTTGAATATTTTAGTTTCCATAATGTGTGCTAACGTTTAGCTATGCGCAGTGCGGAGTTAAAAAACCAAACTTTTCAAACTTGCACTAACGGTAGCCAAAGCTACGTTTTGTGTTTTAATTTATTTCTCCTAAAACGTCAAAGCGGAGCTTTGGCGGAATAGAAGCACCGACCTTCGGTTTTGCCTTTAAACCGCATTGCGTATAGGTTTTGTTAGGCACTTTTTTAATTTTTTCTTTCAAATTGATCGTTTAGTGTTAAGAAGTGAATTGCCATAATTAAATGGAAATCTACACTTTCATTTCCGTGATATTCATATCCCTCTACCATTCCTGGGAATATCCCACCTGCAGCATTCAATTCATCTAAATATCTTTTTACGAGGTCATCCGTTTCACCACACTTTGTAAGGTAAGTCATGTACTTTCCATTATTGGCAATATAAATGGAGCCGATGGTGTCAACTTCGTTTTTAGTCCATTTCCTTGACCAGACTTGAGTTTTCAGATTTTCGCTTAACCGTTGATACATGTTTTGCTGAGCTTCATATGAAATTGGCAATTCAACAAACCCCTCTGCGTTATTCTTATTAAGCATTTGAAAAAATGTCCGATAACAGTCTTTATTTATCTGCTGCTCAGCGCACAATTCACCATTGAAAAAGTCAAATGCGATTTTCAGTTCATTAATTTCCTCTGCACTGAAAACTTGACGCAATGAGGAACTCTCGCTTAATTCAAATGAGGATTTTGGCGAACTACAACCGATTAAGCCAAAACTTAGAATTACTAAAATTGAGAGTTTATTCTTCATGGTTTCAATTGTGCCTAACGACCCCGAATATGATTCGTGTTAGCGTTGTTATTATGTTTATAGCTTTGAATATAAACAAAATGGCAACGCGTTAAGACATGAATCATATGCGTTGTTATAGGGAGTGCGAGTTCAAGCCAATTCCCGATCACGTCCTCCTCGCGGGCAGTGCTCACATCATCCTCGGGCGTTGTGGTCCCATCATGCGGTCAGAGTGCGCAAGAGTATCCTCGAGTTTCCCGATCACAATCCGTGACCAATTCCATCTCGAGTCCATCCGCTCACGCTATCCTCGCGCGCACCGGTCAACACCACTCGAGCACACCAAGTGTGAGGTATCAAAACGAGTATAAAGCATTGAAGCAACCCCAGCCATGGTGGGAACAACGGATACATTCCCTATAACGTGTCCGTATATGATTCGTTTCAAGCGGCCGCGTGTTTTGGTTTAGCTTTTTGAAGATAACCAAAACACCAACGCGTTAAGACATGAATCATATACGTTGTTAGGCTACGTAGGTCAAGTACGACCACAAATCCAATTCACGTCCAGGTGTTGCAAGCATCCGATTAAGTCCAGTCCAGTACGTTTGAGCAAATAGTTGAAAAATTCTGGTTATTCACAATTCCGAGTAGGACTTCTATCGAGTAGTCCGATCACATCCAGTTTAGGTCATCCGAGTGACGTGAGCATTGTTGTCCGAAGACGAAGTGGTGTGATGTAGCCTAAGTCTCGTATATGTCTCGTGCCCGTTTAGCGATTTTTGGTTTCCTTGAAGATAACTAAAAAGCGCTCAACGAAGAGGCATGAGATATATACATTGTTGTGGTGCGTGATTATTTAAACTCATGTCCACACTCTTTACACCTATTTACGGTCTTAAAGTAGATAGGGTAGACTACAAGAATTATGGTTACCAGTATTGAGAACAAACCTTTAGTGCCTTTGAGTGATTTGAAGTTGCTGTAAATCTCAGTAGAGTTGCATCTGGGGCATGACAGGGTCTCGCCGTCGTCATTCGTTAAAGTCGCTTCTTCAACCTGCTGAATGATCTGTGAAGCTTTTTCTAAATCCGATTCGTTTATTTTTAGTTTGATGCCACCAACGGTAATGTTGTACAGAGGGTTGAGGCGAACTATATTTTCATCAAACAGGTAACACATTATGTTCTCACTCTCAAGCTTGGTCTTCAATAAGTGAGCGTCTATAGGATTATCAAATGTCCTGACTGTTACTAGCTTCAAGTTCTAATGTGTTAATGCACCACAACGGTTCAGGCTAAACGTAGTGCGGGAGATTGAAACACTTCATTTGCCTTACGGATTAATTTCATTGTTGTTCTTAATTCCAAAATTAAACCAAAACCCGCATTACGTTTAGCCGATGTTGTAATGCGTAATTTTCTATTTCTTACATCAGTTAATACCACTTGAAGATGAGTCCCAAAATAATCAATATTGAAGTCAAGTTCAATGCGCCTGCCAAGTAGGGTTTAAGACCCACTGATTTTTTTATCGTAACCATAAAGAAAACGAGACCCACGATTGAAATAATCATTGAAGCAATAAGTAATATTCCCATGACGTGTGCGGATGGAGGAGATAGATTCCAATCATTCAAAATCCCAATGAGAAATATGGTAGTGATTATCAATATGCTCGTTATCCCTAGGGTCAAGCTAATTGAGGTGTTTGTCCTTTTAGTTATCATTCATTTTTTATGCATTACAACTTCTTTTATGCTCTGGTTTATGCCCGTTGAAAGAAAGTCCACCAGTAAATCGGGAATTGTACAGGTTTATTGTTCTTTTTCCGGGTTGTTATGAGCGTTGAAGAAGTAGAATTTAGGTTTTTATTAGTTTCCGTTAAGATATTAATTAATTGGTTTCTGTGGGGGTAATTCATTTTCATTTGAGCTAAAGTTGATTTTTTGTGCGCATTGGTCCCTTGCTCAATCGTTTATGAGTTGAAATACTGGTTAGCTCGAATGGTACCACGAAGAAAAAACAAATTGTTTTGGATTGCTCTATAAAGCTATGATAATCAGCGTTTTAATTAGGTTAGCCAGCTAAGTAGCGGTTAGCCCCGGAGAGAGAGGGTTTTGAACCTAACGCTCCAATATGCTCAATATCAGTTATTTACAAGAACTCTTTTCGCTAAGTCAACCCGCTAAGCAACCCAATCGGCCGCGGAGGGCATTTCACCCAATTGCTTGACTTAACAAGGCGAATATAATGGATTTTGCCGAAGGTTCGTTTCTCATATTAGCCAGCTTCTGTTACGTATTCATTGTTCGGAATATTCCGAACAGACGTTTGGAACCACGTATAAATCTATAATCCTAGTGTCTTCAGTATCTTCACTAATGGATCAAAATAGGATTTCATTCTCAAATTAAAGAAGGGTCAAGGATTTGGTTGCCATACTCTGCGGTGGGTGCTTTTGAGATGCGTCTCTGGCAATCGCGGAAGTGTTGTTCGGAATATTCCGAACAGACGTTTGGAATGATGTTTAATTCAAGAATCGCGATCTCTTCAGAGCGAAATTGATACCGTTAAAAACGCTGATGCAGTGAATAGTTTATGTACGGTAAATACCGTACATGGCTTGCGCGATTGCCGGAAAGACGGTAAACCCATTCAATGCCCGATTTTACTTACCTTTAGCTAAACCAAATCATTTATGAATCACATTAGAATACCTGACTGGCAGTCAAGAGGTCGTGGGTTCGAATCCCATCTTCTCCAGTGCGCACCACAGAATACACGTTGAACCGGTTCAAGCCAAACGCTTTGAACCCGAGATACAACAGTGTACCAGTAATCCCTATGGCCAATAGGTTTTTCATTGGCCTTTAGTGTTTCGATTACGGTAACGCTTGAACATCGTGTCCCAGGCCACCTTGACACAGTAACCCACCGATGCAGAGACAACGGCGTAAAAAGCGACGTCAATAACGCCGTGTAGGGAAATAGAAGTGAGAGAATGTTGCTCGGCGATGGCGCGGCCCACGCCGCCAACCACACCCGAAGCAGTTGTGGCTAAAGAAAGACTATGATCATGCTGCATCTTACGGCTATTCACTTGAATGTGAAGCCAAAGATGTATGGATGCTAAAACCTAAAGATGGTCAGCAGTGGTAAGCGATTGCTAAAGATTGTATATTGTGGTGAGGTATGGTTAATACGTATATTCAAATAGATTTTAAACGATTTATGTTCATCTTAACCTTTGAAGATAGAATTATACCTTATTTAAAAACACTACTTTTATGTACAATGTAAGTTTTGTGAACCTTGTTATGTTCAATAAACATCTTTATAAAAGTAGTTACCCACAATTATAAATGAAGAGACTAATTGTTATACTAGGGTTATTTATTTCGCAATTCGTAAGTGGACAAGAAGTCTATTATCATGATTACTATGAAACGGCATCGGACTTCGCTGTGACAAAGTGGAACTGTGATAATGAAGATTCACTTGATGGAGTTATAATTGAAAAGGTTGATGCTCAAAACAGAGTGATTGAAATCAAATTCATGAAAAATGGAAAACTTAATTACGGAGGTCTGTGCTATTTGAGCCCTTGGTTAAGATTTGACTATCCAAATGATTCTACTATCACATTATCTTATTTGAATCCAGACGAAAAACCTGAGGCAAATATAGAATGTGAGGTTCCCTCTAAGATGACTTACTATTTGACCTCGGACAAAAAAACAATCAAGTCCTCAATAGCAGAATTTGAATTTGATCCTGAACCATACTTGAAAAATGATTGGACAAAAGAAAGCCTTGACAAAATATTGATAGAGCTTAAGAAGGATAACGGAAAGGCTTCACCTTGCATTGACTATTACTCTAAATCTCAATCAAAATTGAATGGAGTTTTTCCTGTATCAAAAGACTTTGACCAACTGAATATTTACTTTAACGGTATAGAAAAAAAAGAAATAAAAACTGTGGGTAACACTGTATATAGCAAATAGGGCGTTCTGTGGTTTACGAAAGTTCAGTGCTATTTATAAACACCGCCAAATCGTAGATTTGGTTTTTAAGAATGTATAAATTAAAAATAAAATACAACGCTTTGGCTCAGAGCAAACTTGAAGGTTCAGTACTTTCTACTGCCCTACTTGCCATATACTAACCGTTGGCCACCATTATAAAATGAGAGTATCGGTAATAATGATAATTCTTGGACTTCTAACGAGTTGTATTTCGAAAACAACCGAAAAGGAAAGTGAAGAATTGAATATTCTAAATCAAAAGTTCATTGAATTGGTTGGTACCGAGGATTATTATGAACCTCTCCCAGTTCCGCCAATGCCACTTTGGGAAGAATCTACTCGAGAAGACAGTTTACGATATGAAAAAGAAAGCGCTGAATTTGAAAATCTTTTAACCAATAGAAAACTTGACACTTCCGTGCTTAAAATTTACCTGTATGACTCTCTGACAACTTATGAAAGCAACGACTTTTTAGATGGTATGTTAAGTCCGAAAAATTTTGAAGCCAATTTTCCTGTTGACACAACTTGGATTAAGTTGATAAGAAAACTAAATCGAATTGAATCCCCCAAAAGAATTGACCTAAGTCAAATCACGCAGACAGGAAAATATACTTTGGTGACCAGGCCAGAGTTTAATGACACAACAGACAACAAGAGAAGGATTGGCGCAATGACGATGTCACGTGTAGCTTTTAGTGCGGACAACAATAGAGGAGTGTTCTATTACGATTTTGTTTGTGGGAGTTTATGTGGAGGGGGTAGCCTTGTATTCATAGAGAAAGAAGGAAAAGAATGGAAAATTGTCGGACAGCGTGAAATGTGGGTGTCCTAAAAAAAATAAAACGGTGGCCAACACCACCTATACGCAATGCCCTTCGGGACACTGCGCATAGCTAAACATTCTGCTCAATATGAAGTAATTTTAAACGAGCTTAACTATAAAAACCTACCGAGGATGAAAAAATCCATTATGCTAGCGGCTTTAATTGCTCTAGTAACCTTTACAAGCTGTGAGAAGAATGAGAACGACTTACCTGAGGTAAGGGCTAGTAATCTAACACCTCATAAAATTGGACCAGATCGAATGAATCCCTACGAAATTTCAAATATGCAAGTTGCTTTCGATAGGGTTTCAAGTGAGTTTGGTCTTCCTTCAACATCACTGTCGCCGAATTCTGCATATATTGAAGTTCAACTTCAAGATGAGGATGACGAAGAGCTCTTAGCCGATGACTTATCTATAAATACATTTGATTATCCTCCACATAGGGATATCGTCCTAGAAGGCGACTATTCAGACTGGAATCCTTATAATGTTTGTGATACGTGTGTAACTCCAAAATATGTTACCGTAGACCTCAATCATTCTCTTCCATCAGGATTGGTGCTGGATACCCTAGACATGGTATACTTTCCGGATGAAGACCCATCTTGGAGCAGTCTCCTTTCTGAAAGTACCATAGAAGATTTTTACTATCGCATGGAAGAAGAGGCATACAATTTAGCTGGTGTACATTTCGGCGAGCAATCCAGTGGCAAGACTTCACTTTTAAACAGATGGACTCCAAACGGCAATATTAAATACTATGACAAAGAAATAAACTCACCAGATAGCGTAAAGCTTGAAGGAATGAGAATCGTTGTAAACAAAGGGATCAAATCTTCCAGAGCGTATACGGACAGCAATGGCGATTTTACCATGACTAAAAAGTTCTCTGGAAAAGTGCGATACAAAATACAATTTAAAGGTGACCACTTTGTATTGAGGAATAAAGTAGGTAAAAATCAGGTTGTATCAACTCGTAAAAAAGGATCATGGAACAAAGTAATTACGGATCAAAAAGATCTGTACCAAGCAATTACCTACAGGGCCGTTTATCATTACTACAATTTTGATATTCTGAACCTAGAAAGGCCTTACACCTCTGGAAATAGAATTAAAATATTTTTATACCCGTCTTTGGGTTCGTCAATAAAAGGTAACGTACCCCCAAATAAGAATGGTCGTAAAATAGAATTATACACAGAGACTTATAATGTTGAGACTATGACTTACGTTGCTTTTCACGAAATGCAGCATTCAGTTCAAGGAAGAGTTTCGGGTCTTCTTAGTGCACTTGACGTTTATTCTGCGGAAACCTTAGCCACTGGTGTTGAAACCTTCTTGACGAGAAAGTACTACCCTGACTATGAGAATTTGACAGTCATTAGTGCCACTCCAGGGGCTACTGGTGTTGAAATTATGACTGGAGGATACACCGGTCTGGTCCAAGATTTAGTTGATAACGACAACAGTCAAGAAGATTATTGCAATGGATTTGAATTGGATAAAATAGAAGCTGACTTTCATTCGAGCTAACCGGTGACGTGGAACAACTGGAGAGATGAAATCATAGCAAATAGATCAACAAACCCAACTGTTAACAAGGTATCGGACCTGTTTGCGGCATGGAAGATGTAATACTTATGAAGTACAAGTTAGGAGTAGCCTTCTTCGTCTTGCTTGGTTGCAATTCGTGTAAGGAGGAGCCAAAGTATCATTTACCATGGAGGTGGTTTGATGTAGAGATTGGATGGATAAACAACCTTGATGATGAAGTGGCTATTCAATATTGGCGTAATGGATTACATGCCCAAAGAGAATTTATTAGTGTTACGGACACATTCAAAATTGGCTCTATTGGTCATACCCCAAATCAGTATTTGAGTATTAAATACTTGCCTCCTTGTGCAGCATGTCCTGACTCTTTGATTATCGAGTACAGGGATACATGTTTTATGATATCGAGTATGAACCCAGGAGAGGAGCTATTGAATTGGGAGAATGCATCTATTGACACTGATTCAGTCCTTTATATCAATGGATATTTTAGTATTGATAGTTCAACTGTTAAAAGCACATCGTCCTGTGACTAAGCCTTTACGAAATTTAATTCTTCTAATTGTATTTTCATACTTAAACGTGACCGCTCAAGTTAACTCTAAGTTGAGCGGTCACTTTGGGGTCTCGACGGTTTATCAACCACCATTTCAGATCCTATATGTTCCAGTTGGATTAGATCTCATAGAGTTTAACCCCGTCATCAAACTTAGGGTCAATAGTGAGCTTGAATATGAGATTGGGTCTAAAGGTGAAATTATTATGGGAATAGGCCTAGGGAATGCTGGCCTTCAGGCCAACGGAGTGTCCCTTGACCCCAATGCTATTGAACAAATTGATCGTGAATTCGACCTGGAATCTTTAGTGGCATTCAACTCGGAACAATATGACCTCTTGAACACTTCATTTGACCATGTATTCGCCACTTTAGGAGGGTTTTACTTTTTTGGACGCTCCAGTAAGTCTTTAGCTCTTGGTGTAAGAGGGTACCTGCCATATTATTTAAATTTCGAGCCTATAGGACGATGGTCCTCTGCAGCCTACGAGGATGTAGCGGTTGTTTACAAGGCAAATTTTAAAACCTATTTCTTTCTTGAGGTAATTTTAAAGAAACAAGTTGTCATATTGAATCAGAAAGCTCAGGTATCATTATCAGCCATTTATGGTCCAAATGATGCGTTCGTGGGTGCATGGTCTCAGATGGCTACAAATAGAGTTAACTCATTCAACACTAGTGATTATCCGTTCCCAGTTTGGAATTATGGATTGACTCTCTCCTACCCATTGTTTTAATACTGAGCAGAACAACGTATATAACTCATATCCGGGCGCATCGTCCTTTTGGTTATCTTGAATAAAACCAAAACGACCTCTGCTGTGCTGGGTTGACTTTTTCAGACTTCCAAAAAGTCAACCCGCTAAGCCACCCAATGTGGGTACATTTTGGTGCATTTTGTTACACCCGTTTGGGCAAAAAAAATGCCCAAAACGTTGGTTTTGAGCATTTTGGTACACTTTGGTACAGTATCTATGCGGAGAGAGAGGTACTAGAACCTTTTCTTGTATCGCCTTGAAAATCAATAATTAACAGCGCTTGCTTCCAAGCGGGGTTACGATTTGGATACTTGTCCTCCGACAGAGGGCTTCTCCGGAAGATGCGCCAAATTGCCAACCAAGGTGAAGGTAAGAAAATATAATAAGGTTAAGCGATAGAGTAGGTGCTTTTGAGAATACCCTGTGGCAATCGCGGAAGTATTGTACGGAATATTCCGAACAGACGTTTGGAATGATGTGTAATTCAAGAATCTCGATCTCTTCAAGGCAGCCCTGCAAGCTCGTTCATCCGACATTCAGTTTGGTTCGAAAAGTCTCGAACCCGGCTTGCAGAACCGCCAGAAGTTCTGTCAAGGTTGAATTCATCACTGAATACGTGGGATTTCGCTGTATTCATGAAATGAAAAAAGTTGTTCGAGGCTCAATAAATACGATGAATGAAGTTGACGATTAAAGTGGATCGTGCGCTGCTAAGAAGAAATAGATAAAGTTAAAGCCCCGCAAAATGCGGGGCCTTATTGTTAACAGAAGTTATAATAGTTACTACTAGGTATATATTCAGTGGTCTTATTCCGTTATGATGAGTTTAGCAACGTCCACTACTTTGTCTTGGTTGTAGATCCAAACAAAATAAATACCTGCTTTCATCTCATTTACTCTATACTCATGTGCTGAGTTATATACATCTCTTATTAAAACTTCTCCTAAACTATTCACAATTGAAATATGCGTGTAAGGAATGTCATGAGTTTTAAGTAAGAATGTTCTATTAGTTGAAGGGTTAGGGTAAATAGAAAAACTACTATTGTTTTCGCTATTGTTGTGAAAGTCGAAATTGATATTAGTTTTACATGCGCCTAAATAATTGTACGTACTTAAGCGTTCATCAATATTGGTGATGAAAGGTATTGAATTTTCAATTTTCAATTTACCGTTTAGGTCTCCGCGAACTGCACAAAAGTCTAGTTCCATTTCATATTCCATGTCTATTAATGAAAAGCTTTGAAGTTTTCCGTCAGACAAATAGTAAATCATACCTCCTGATATCTCTAAGTCAGAACTTAAATCAGGTGTATTCGGTATTGGACCTGGATATTCAACCCAGGAATTATTTTGCCACTTTAAAACGGTTAAATTCCCATTGCTGTTAAAATAAGATAGATTGCCAGGTGTAAAACCAAATTGGCCTCCGTGAATTATGGAACTATTCTGGGACGTTATTTGTTCAAACCATTTATTTTGTGTCGGTGACCAATAGTATTCATGAATTCTAGAATCTTTACCAATGAAATATACCTTGCCAGAACCATTGAAGATAATTTCACTGCCCGTTTTCGCTTGCATAGCATTTGCAGTTAATTTATTCGTTATCCAAGCATACCCGTTGTAATAAGAGTTGTATATCAGCCCATCCGATCCAATAAAAAATAATTTATGATTGTTTGGGTTATAAGCAAAGTGAGTAGAAGTGTCTACATATGAACCATTTGTCACCGGATATATTGGACCTCCTGATTTGCTCATCAAATAAATATTATGATCAGTTCCGACAAAAAATACATTGGACTGTCCAATTTGAAGCTGACTATTGGGATGAACATTCTGTATTGAGCCAACATTCGAAATAACGTACGATCCATTGGTTTTAATGTAACTGTTTAGATTGCCATTGTTATCAATAAAATAGATATCGTTACCATTGATGTCCCATGATCTTGAATTCATTAATTTGGGCATAAAGTAGTTTATGAATACTTCATCATAGCCGCATGTTCTGGTCTGTGAATAATAATTAGAGCACACTTCAATACTTATTAACAAATCTCCGCCTTGTTCTGTATTTGGGTCGAATGGAATTAACGGCTCGGATATAGCTAATTGACCTGATTGATCAGTAGTCAAAACTATTTCAGTGGAATTGATAATTCGTCCAGTAGAAGGATTGTAGAAATTAACAATATAATCCCGGAATGGTTTAAATCCGTTAATCGTCGTTGTGACTATACCTGCGTCGTGGTAATGCTCGGGATAGTAGTTGTTTGGCTGAAACGTAGTATCATTCTGTATTTTAGTTGTGTTCAGATAATTCGCTGTATGATTAAGCAAATAGATAGTTGCAAAGTTTTTATCATCCGAAATTAGCGCGAAAGCATTGACCTTATCTGTGTTATGAGTAGACGAACAATGGACCGAATAAGCACTAGAATAGTTATTGCATGTATCTATAGATGACGAAGGTGAATAGTTAGAATATCTTTTTAATACGTTCTCTATGCCTTTTAGACCAACAAGTGAATTCATGTGTACAGAGTTATTATAAACGTCTTTTGAATACCAATGAGCGTCTGTAATCATTGGATTAGCAAAAAATGTAATAATAGCTGACTGTCTTAGTGCTATTGCCGTTATTTTATCGGGTAAATTTTTTAAATAATAGTCTTTATTTTTTTTAGCAAATGCATTAACGCCTGTCTCATTTAAAAGTATTAATTTATCGCTATAGAATTCTCGCAATTTTCTCAGTTCTTGATATCTCATTAACGGAGCTATATCTTTTACGCCATATTTGTGAAACATTACAACGTCGAGTTTAGTATGTGCAGCGTCAAATAAACTATCAGATATTATTGACTCAGCAACATCTTTTGCGTATGAGGCGCCTATACTTCTGCTATAGTAAGAGTCATATGTTGAAATAGAATTTGACATTTCATAAATCCATGATTTTACCGTATCTCTAAAGCTATTGTTATTACTCCAATAATATGAGTTTGTAAGCGTATCGGTATACATGTGGTCGAATTCATTTATAATTTCATATAATGCCAATGAATTAGAATATGAGTATCTTGATATAAGATACCTGATTTTATTTGTGTAGCTATTGCTAGCATCAATTTCGGTGAAAAAATCCGCTTTATTGGTGCACGGTCCATTTGTATTATTGCCGAATTGATTGACACCGTTTACATTGTAAGGGCTTTGATCCCATTGAGTTTTATTATTATCAACGCTTTTTGCTATGGTGTTGACATTGTGATCAATATCTAAATACAGAAGTACATTGTTTGATTCTGCTAGTTTGAAAATTTTATCAAGTTCCCATAGATTCATTAGACCGTGTTCATATTGATTTAAATATGAGTTCTCCATGTTGTAGGTGAAATTCATCAAGGGTAATCTAAAGAAGTTATACCCTTCTTGAATATACGAACTCAATAAATCTCTGTTTCGTTGGATTTGCAGATCACCTTTGCCGAAATTCATGTCTGGTGTGGGCCATCCATGTTTTTGATAAGTAATATTAGTTTGATATAATATCGGTGATATTTCGTTGAAGTCAGAGTCGTATTGTATTAACGATTGTCCTTTTCTAATAGGTCTGCTAAGTTCATCTGAATTTATAACCTGAATTTGATTAAATGGTAATTCGACATTTATTGTCGTGGTTTGATTTAATCTTTTATTATAGTACGAAACATTCAATGTGCAATTCATTACCTCTTTCTCCAAGGGACTGAAGCGTACCTTAAACGATCTTCCTAACGTGTCCTCCTTCCAATTCTTGATATCTTGCTCATTACTTGTTGGGTTTCCTGAGGCGTCGATATAAAAATAGGATTGATCATAAAATCCGTCAAAAAGAAATGTGCCTCGAGAATTTATGAGGGTCATTTCTACATGAATGTCATTATAATTGAACGGGTTTAATCCTAAATAGCTGTTATACGATTTCTGTGAGTCGTTCAAATATGTAGTCACTTGCCTTGAGAATGGCAAATCATAAAGATTAATATTAATCTCTATAAGCTCATTGAGGGGCGCTATGAGAGTGTCGTTTTTAATCGTTTGATTACTAGTTAATGAGGCAGCAGTATTTTGACCACTAAGACTAGAACCGATGAGGTATAAAGATAATGTAATGCAGCTTAAGAGTTTCATCTGTTTTTAATTGTTGATTTTAATTTTTTCAATAGTTTTCCAGTCAGTGTGTCGTTTTCCCAAGCGAGACGATTAATATGATACTTTAGAAAACCTTTTCGCGTATAAAATTCTCTAAAGTACATTCCGTCTCGATAGTCGTCTGATACTTTCTTGAATCCAAAAATATTATCAGAACTGAACTCTACTTCTTTAAAGTCTGGTCGATTCTTATTAACATATTCTCTTACTAACCTTAAGGCTCTCATCCATAGATCGTCGAAAACTATCATTCCTCCGTTATTTATAAGGTAAGTAGAAAATATGAAGTCTATAAAAGCTCCTTCAAATTTATGATCCCCGTCTATAAATATAAAGTCATACTTATCTCCTGATTTAATTAATTCTGGAAATGCTGTAATACTTAATTCAGAAATGTGTTCGTGACGATGCGAGAATCCATTGTTGGAGATATTTTGAAGCCCTAGATTATTGTAATCATTTTCTTGAAAGGGATCAATGCTGACTAAAGTCACTTTTTCGGAAGAGCTTAATATATAATTAGCACTCATGCCATATGCCAAACCGACTTCGAGACATTTTAAATAAGAGTTTTGTATAATTTTTTCTCTGATTTCTTCTGCTTCGTGAAGCTTAATGGAAATTTCTTCTTTGCCTGAGGGCAGTTCAATATTCAACTTCATAAACTACTTATATTATTTAATTTTTACGGTTTCTATAACTTCTATTGATAAGAAGTGGTTAATATGTTTCTGGTTGTATTGTTTTAATTATCTTGGTTTTCCTGAAAAAAATAAATGAGATACTGCGTTGATAAGCAAAAAGGTGGGTAAACAATTATGGGTATTATATGGATTAATTAAACGCTCGAATATTGAAAAAAATAACTTATATACGGAAACTCTTGTCGTTAAATCAATCCGCTAAGCAAGACAAGCGAACTCGGAAGGCATTTCGCCAATTGCTTGACTTCACAAAGCGAATATAATGGATTTACATCACACGTGTGCGTATTATATTTACTAAGGCATAATATTGGAGCGTTGCCTCTCTGCCGTGTTTTGTTTGTGTCTAAATCTAAAAATACCCGCTCCAATGTCCAAGTCACCGAATGGCCTTCCCCTTAAACAGTAACGGCTAAAAATGAAAATCGTTAACTTATAAAAGAAGGAAGCAAAATGAAAAAGAGCAATTTTGCAGAGAGCTAGGTCATTGGCTATTTGCGCCGTATGGAACAAGGCTAGAAGACGGCGGATCTATGCAGGGAGGCAGGTGTTAGTCAAGGTGCTATGTACCAATGGAAGAGTAAGTATTATGGCATGGAAGTGAGTCAACTGAAGAAGCTCAAGGAGATGGAGAGTGAGCTTTCGCAGTACAAGAAGATTGCGGCGGAGCTGACGCTTCAAAACTCAGTCTTAAAGGATGTGATTGAAAAAAAAGCTATAGGGCCTGCTGAGAAACAGGAGCCGGTGGATTACAGCCGTGAGGCTCATGGCATAAGTCTACGGCAGGCCTGTATACTGTTTAGTCTTCATTTTTCGGTGTACTACTACAAGCCCAAGCCCAATGAGGATCATTTGGTTCGTGATGCGTTATCCTCCTTCGGAGAGGGGTACCAGAACTCTTTCTTGTATTGCCTTGAAAATCAATGATTAATAGCTCTTGCTTTCAGGCTGGGTTACGATTTGGATACTTGTCCTCTGACAGAGGGCTTCTACGGAAGATGCGCCAAATTGCCAACCAAGGTGAAGGTAAGAAAATATATTAAGGTTAAGCGATAGAGTAGGTGCTTTTGAGATTACCCTGTGGCAATCGCGGAAGTATTGTACGGAATATTCCGAACAGACGTTTGGAATGATGTGTAATTCAAGAATCTCGATCTCTTCAAGGCAGCCTTGTAAGCTCGTTCATCCGACATTCGGTTTGGTTCGAAAAGTCTCGAACTCGGCTTGCAGAACCGTCAGAGGTTCTATCAAGGTTGAAATCATCACTGATGACGTGGGATTTCGCTGTATTCATGAAATGAAAAAAGCTGTTCGAGGCTCAATAAATGCGATGTATGAGTGCGACGATTAAAGTGGATCGTGCGAAGCAGAGGAATTGATCCAAGCAGAAGCTGGGCTCCGGAATCTAGGGTCCGATATGAGTCGGATCAAGCTGTATTTTAGATTTGTTCATATTTTTTGTGAAACACAGAGAAACGAGTCGGGTATTTATGTATTTTGCCTATTATGTATACGTCCCCTCTCAATTATTCAGATTTTCTCGACAGCCTAAATGCAATCGAAAGAAAGGTAGCCCCGGAGGAATTATTCTTCGAAGGCGACTTAAACTTATTATTTGAGGGCATTAGAGTTTCTGTTGTTGGTTCAAGACAACTTAGTGAAGCTGGAATACGTAGAACGAGAATTGTAATCGACAATTTGGTTAAAATGGGCGTAACCGTAGTTTCAGGGCTAGCGATAGGAGCTGATACGATTGCGCACGAATCCACAATTGAAAAGGGCGGGAAAACAATAGCTGTGCTTGGAACATCTCTAGATAAGTGCAATCCTAGCAGGAACCTGAAATTGCTTAATCACATTAAAAAACATCATCTTGCTGTTTCACAATTTCCTCAAGAGTCAAAAACTTTCCCTTCTAATTTCCCGAAAAGGAACTTGACAATGGCCTTGTTCTCTGATGCCACAATAATTATTGAAGCGACAGAAAAAAGTGGAACTCGTCATCAAGCGTGGGAAGCAATCAAGTTAGGTCGACAAGTGTTTATTTTAGAGAATGTCATCAAGGATTCTAATGTTGAGTGGGCAAAAAAGGCACTTTCCTATGGAGCTCATATAATGACCAGAGATAACATTGAGTGGTTGATCCAAGAGTTATGTGAAACCTCGGTATTATTGAGTGAGTAAATGAGCTATCCCGAGCTCCAATGTTGTACGATGTTTCAGACATCATCAATTGTTGCAAATTCAACAATTCGCAAACATTGCATCATGATTACTAACGATGCTAAGTACGGTAGAAACAAACATGTTGAGTACTATCTTTCAAATAGTGATACTAAGGTCCTGTTAGACGATTTTTTCGATGAAAACTCGATTCTAGTACCAATACCTAAGAGTGCACCGTTTGTAAGTGGTGCACTTTGGCCTTCTGACGAAATTTGTCAAGTTTTACAACGAAATGGTTATGGCACGTCCATTGTTCACCTTATTCGAAGAAAATATGCTGTTAAAAAGGCCCATCTTCAGACGAGTGCGAATGATCGACTCAAAGTCCCAGAACATCGCGCATCATTGGAGCTAGAACCCACCTTATTTGACCGCAGTTTTAAGAGTATTATACTCGTGGATGATTTCGTGACTCAGGGCAGAACTTCAACGGCATGTTATCACGAACTAACTGATGTTTATCCAGATGTAAAGATTAAGTTGTTTGCTCCTGTACGAAGAGAATTTGGAGAAATTAATAAGGTGTTTCTGCCTAAGCGGGGAAAGATTGCTTCTTACGCCTCAGGGAAAACACATACTTCTCATTATGTTCCATAGCTCGAGCCGCAGAGTGTGGCAACTGTATTCCCAAGCATGGTTGTAATTCACGTTTAATTTGATTCAGATTCTCATAGAGAAATACTGAAAACATTAGGCTTAAGTAATCACGTGAAAGTCTATAATGCCAATGCTTTCAGTATCTTCACTAGAAGACCGAAACAAAAAATAAACCTAGATATTGTATTCCCCCCTTTCTTAGCTACACTAAGTTAGTTAAATTCTTGTCTGTTAATCCCTTACTCAAAGGCCTTAGAGGAATGGATTTTCTGTATTCTTTGAACTCGATGGGCGCCATGTCCATCAAGAATCCGTGAGGCGGAGAGGAAGGGTCTTGAACCTAACTCTGCAAAGCAGAGGAGTGCTTGCCTGGCGTCTCGCAGACAAGATTGATAATTCAATATCGGTAGCTGTTTTAGAAGAAGCATTTAAAAATTCTAAGCCTATTCAGCCCATCGTTAAAATTGAAAACGGTGAAGAAGAACAAGCAGTCCTTAAATACATGACCGATGGTGGTTCAGAAAACAAAAAGATAGATAGTAAAGTAGATTTTGCAGTTAATCATCTGGTTGCATGGAAGAATATTCGTTCGTCAAATTCAATGATTGAGCGAGTCTTTCACACGATGAAGAATGAATATAAATATATCCTCTTTGCTGCTGATTTTGAAGAGTTGAACGCATTATTGGCGCAAACAATAAACGCCTACATGGATCGACCTCATTCCCAGCTTGGTATTTACACGCCTCGTGAGGTGATGATGAAACGATCAGGTTGGTTCGATGAAAGGTCTGCATTGAAGGAGGGTGCTGAGAAACGTCTCAAACTTAACCGCAATTCAAGTTGTACAAATTGTTCTTGTAGCGATACGACTTCTTGCTTAAAGGAAAGAAGCTGAGAATAGGTAGGTCCCAGTCGCTGCGGTGGCTGGGATTTTTTTCGCTTCGCTCAAAAGATCCCTAGAGGGGGAATCGTTCCAAAAACACCTTGAAAACCAGCCCGCCTTTGGCGTTCTGTATTTTTTTATACCCAAACCCTCAATTAAGCAAGCTTATTTCGGTTTTGGGTATAAAAAAAACCAGCGCAAAGCGCTGGTTTCTAGGTGTTTTTGGCGGAGAGGAAGGGTTTTGAACCTAACTCTCCAATGTGCTCAATATCAGTAATTTACGAGAATTATTTTCGCTAAGTCAACCCGCTAAGCAACCCAATCGGCCGCGGAGGGCATTTCGCCCAATTGCTTTACTTAACAAGTCGAATATAATGGATTTTGCCGAAGGTTCGTTTCACCTAGCTATACTGGAAAAGACTTTTCTTACTGAGATTGTATTCGAATTTTGGCGCTGAATACTCGGTTATCATCTGATTGGATTCGAATGACATACATTCCATCAGGGATGATTTTTTGTTCAAATAGATTTACCCTTCGCACGCCGTTTTCTAATGAGGCCTGTTGGGTTAATACAAGCTTTCCACTGAGATCATAGATGTGCAATTGAATTTTATTTGCTTCAGGAATCTCAATAGAGAGCAATCCGTCCGTAATGGGGTTAGGGTAAAATGAGAATTGATCTAGATGTTTAAAATAGACCGTATCACAACCAGGTTCAGTGCAGCCAATGCTATCCAGTTTTAAGACCCAGCCTCTACTTTGAGGCCTTCCGGTTGAATCGATATTAAAATATCTGCCAGAACAGACTATTCCGCCATCTAGGGATTTATCAATGTCGGTGATATAACAGGCGTCGTATAGCTTTAAATCATCCGAATTAGGTATATAATCTCTATACCATAAAGAATCTCCCTTTTCGGATATTGAGAACAAGAAAGACAAATCATTTGCTAAATAATTGCCGGATACGAACGTCCCTGAAATGACATAAGTGCTATCATTTAAACTAATAACATCAGTTGTCAATCTTGTGTTTTCATGTCCATAGATGTTATCATATGGCTTATTAAAATACTCTTTCTCCCAGACCGTCTCTAGTGTAGCGTGGTGTAATTCAGCAACTGTTATATTAAAAGCTTGCTCATAGTAGCTTTCGCCATTGCTTGCTGTACCTTTTCCATAAACGACTAGAAAGTTCCCGTTCTTTAATTCGCGAGCAATGAGACGAGTATTTCCGTGTTCCGCGTTTCTAAACACGCGGTCTTTAAGCTTTCTGCCTGTGCTGTCAGTTAGCATGATGTAGGATTCCCAACTCTGGAGGTCATTTGAGCGATATCTAGCACCTCCTACCACTAACCTATTTCTACTGGTCGCAATGATACTGTTGCACCAATAGGCGTCCATGCTGCCCGGTGGGTGGTATAGCTTCTCCCAGATTCTATTCCCTAAACTGTCTAATCCACTTAAGAATAAACTTCCAACAGGATAAGTTCGTCCAGTGTGATTGACTGCTGTTCCAACGATTACAAGTTCATCCTCTCTCCATGTAGATGATCTAGCAAATGTTCTAAGAGAGTCATTCACTTGATAATGTGGCCCGATACTTCTACCTGTTTTATCATAGCGAATTAAAGAGTAGCGAGAAGAAGTGTCCGGTGTGGTTATACCTACGATGGAATAGGTCATTTTATTTCGTATGGTTGTTGTTCCCGATCCTTTTGGATAATGATTTTTAGCATACTCATAAATGGAATCCATTTGGGCAATAGCTCCATCTGAGCTTAAGAATAAACCTCTAATCCCAACTCCCCCTGTCCAAGGTTGTATTTGACTTGGTGTGTAATATCCTCCACCAGGCAAAGCAACAATGCTTTGGCAATCTAAAGAAG
>Ga0206124_10001089_pt1 | contig 21840 bp, 23 predicted proteins | sample Helgoland_Spring_3_FD_148671 | JGI IMG/M metagenome (GOLD analysis project Ga0206124, IMG submission 148671) | Pelagic subsurface seawater microbial communities from Kabeltonne, Helgoland, North Sea - Helgoland_Spring_Bloom_20160321_2 | ecosystem: Environmental > Aquatic > Marine > Epipelagic ... | reverse complement strand
TGCGGAAACGGCAGTTAGGTTATTGGATGGTTTAGATAAGGAGATATTTGGCAATGTATATACAATACGTCCAAAAGAGCCAGTTAGTTGTGGATTAACCCCTAGAGAGATAGTTGCTATAGCATATGCGTCTTTGTCGGATAAATCTCAGTGGGAGAATGGTCATTTGGAGAAAGAGCATTTGATGAGCTTTGTAGAAAACATGAATAATGCTAATCGGGGGTATAATATAGATGCTCATGGAGATGATGAGTATAAGACTCATGGAGCAGACCAAGACAATAATAAATGTGTTGGAGGTATGATAAACCAAATTGCTGAGGGATTAAAGGATCACAAGCAAGTGACAATTAAGGTGCTAGATGTATCTAGTATGAAGGGTCCTATGGTAAGTGGGGCATTAGCTGGAGCATTAAGAAATATAGTTGCAGAAGAAGGCGCTACTTCTCTTCGTGAAGATATTAGTAAGTGGTGTGTAGGAGGGGAGGTTAGTCAAGCTTTAGTAGATGAGATAGTTAAGGGTCTAAAGGGCAACCCAGAATTTAGTGAAGAGTTTGGTGATGATGGTATAGTAAGATTTTCTCCTCAGGTGATGAGGGCGTTGTCTAAAGAGGAGTTGAGTGAAATAGGAAAAGAAGTTTTTGGAACTAAAGATCTAGGTGTATTAGAAGATAGATTGGATGAATTTGTATTTGGTAAGGATGAGGGGTATATATCATCAGCAGAATCTTTACATGAAAGGGATAAAGCAAAATATGTAGAGATGCTAGACAAGGAGTTAGGTATATGTTTTGCATTAGATGGTCCTCATTCTCGTAAAGGAGCTGCACTGGTAAATTTTCTTCTGTCTTCTCCTAATGAAGAATTCGTAGGTGATACTAGGGGGTGGGTTTCAGCTAGAAGAGGTCATGGAGCTCTCTTGAGGGAGATATTAAAGTTTAATTTAGCTGATATTAATTTTAGATATATAATAGAAGGTATGGATACAACAGCTCTAACATGCGCTTCTTTTGAAGGACATGAGGTCATAGTAAAAGAAATTCTAGAAAGCTGTCATTGCACTGAAGAAACATTGAATGCTAAAGATCAAGATGATAATACAGCTCTAATATGTGCTTCTGAGAAAGGACGCAATGGAGTAGTAAAGGCAATACTTGCAAGTCCTCATTGTACTGAAGCAATATTAAATGCTTGTGCTGGAGATGGTAATACAGCTCTAACATGCGCTTCTTTTGAAGGACATGAGGTCATAGTGAAAGCAATACTTGAAAATCCTTACTGCACTGAAAAAACATTGAATGCTAAAGATCAAGATGATAATACAGCAATGAGATATGCTTCTTCGCAAGGTCATTGGGGCATAGTAAAGTCAATTATAGAGAGCTGTCACTGCACTCCAGAAACATTAAGCCTCCAAAATGAAGATGGAAATACAGTTTTGATGCTGGCTATACTTAAAGGGAAAGAAGGTATAGCAGAAATGATACTAGATCATCCTAATGGTAGTGATATGCTCGATGCAAAAAACATAGATGATAAAACAGCATTGGAGTTGGCGGAATCTCAAGGCTTAATGGGTTTAGCAGCAAAGATTTCAGTAAAACTAGCGTGGAAAGAAGCGGCTAAGAGTAAGTTTTCTGGAAAAGGAAAGTCAGAAACTAACGCACAAAAAAGGAAGGGAGGTAAGGGAGGAGGTGCTTCTAGAATTTAGTAAATCTTCCTTTGATTTTAGTATTTTCCTATTAAAGCAAAGTGCTAAGCTATTATCGATTAATAATATATCTATGTAGTTTTTGTACTTATCATATTTTTATGCTCTTCTATTTTTTGTACTATGAGCTTATGGGTTGATTCAAGTGAATTGGAGGAGTCAATAATATGACAACGATTTGGATTGTTTCTTGCAATTTCTTTAAAGCCATCGATGACTTTTTGATGAAAAAATTCATTTAGAGATTCATATCTATCTTTATATGCTCCTCTTTTTGCTAATCTTTCTTTGTGACGCTTAATCCCTATATCTAAAACGAATGTAAGATCTGGAGTTATATTTTCTACTAATTTTGTGTGGATTGAATGAATCAAATCCAAGGGCAGTCCATGGCCATAATGTTGATATGCAATTGTTGAGTCTAGAAAACGATCGCATATTACATGATGTTTATCTAGAAGCTTTGGTTTAATAAAATTTACATAATGCTCAATACGTGATGCAAAATGCAGTAATAGCTGGCTTCCTGTTTCTAGCTGTATATCTTTATTCAGGATTAGCTCTCGTATTTGCTCTGCTGTATCTGTTCCCCCAGGCTCTCGTGTGATAGAGGATGGTATGTTGTTTTCTCGAAACCAAGAATGTAACAATTTGCTTTGAGTGCTTTTCCCGCTCCCTTCGCACCCTTCAAATGTTATAAAAAATCCTTTGTTAATTTTCATTTTCTACTGTCTCTTTAGATACCGTATTTATCTTATTTAATATCTTGTTTAGATTCTCTTGTGAATTGTCATTAGCTCCATGTTCTTCCAAGTATTTTTGTACTATTTCAAAGGATTGTCTTGTGATATCTAGATGTATATTACGAATGTTTTTCTCTTTTTTTATAGCGATTGTTTGCTCGTGTAATAGTCTCTTTTTTTCTATTTTTTTTTGTAGATCTTTTTCTGCATCTTGATGAATTTTATTGATGCTATACTCGGAATTCTCATTGATCTCTGTGATTATAGCAGAAAATTCTTTCTGCTTTTGTGTGTAATATTCAGAGCTTTCTTCTGCTTCAATCCTGATTTTTGTAGAATCATCTAAATTCTTTTTAACAGAAGAGGAGTGTTTATTTGTGATATTAGAAATAAAAGATTTTACAGGCTTCAGTATTAGAAGGATAAGAATTGTAAAACATATAGCTTCCCACGCGTGTATGGTCATTTTAGTTTATGTATTTATTTATTTGAGATGCTGTTATTTTTTTATCAGTCAACTTATTTATGACTAATAAAGCAGATTGTAAGGCAGTATTCTTGATTTCTTTTTCTGCAAAAATTCTTAACTCAGATAATTGTTTCTCTTGATCTTTTAGCTCTAAAGTTAGCTGATGTTCTAAGTCTTTAAGCTTTATATCAACCTCTTTCTTGACAGAAGTAATAGTGGATTGCATTAAATGTACATGCGATTCTTTTGCCTTCTTCAACTCTGTTTCGTATTGATGTCTCAATAGTTCAGAATGATTGATTAGCTTTTCAGCTTTTTGTATTTCAGAATCAATATGGTTCTGCCTTACTTGATATAGTTTCTTAAAGGCAGGAACTATTATCTTAGATACTAAAAGATATTGAAGTAAAAATGCTATTAATAGCCACAGAAATTGTGATGGATATGTTGCAAAATCTAGTTGTGGCATATTATTTAATTACATAAAGATCAATATTATAGCGATACCTAATGCAAATATTCCCATAGCTTCTGCCATACCAGCTCCGATAAGCGCATAACGTGCCATTTTTTCTTCTGCGGAAGGGTTTCTTGCAATTGAGTTTATTAATGCAGCGAATACGTTTGCTACAGCTATAGCTGCGCCGAACATACCAAATGCCATTAAACCGATTGCTATATATTTAAACGCGACTGGATCCATAACTAATTACCTTTTTGTAGTTTGTGCAATGTAAACAATATATTAAATTACTCGTATTAATGCAAGTTAATAGCGTCATTTAGATAAACGCAACTTAATATAGTGAATATATATGCTTGTAAGATAGCGACAAATAATTCAAAACCAGAAAGAATAACAATGAAGGAGATAGGAAGAAACCCCCAAAATCCCATTGCTGCTATGAATGTTGCTATTACAAAAATTAGTATATGACCAACCATCATATTCGCAGCGAGACGAACACATAGGCTAATTGGTCTTGTCATATATGTGAAGAATTCTATTACTATCATTAAAGGTGCTAAAAATGTAGGGGTACCATGAGGTAAGAAAAAGGAAAAGAATTTGAACCCATGTATAATAAATGCGATGATTGTAACGGAGATGAATACTATCATTGCTAAGGTAAATGTTACAGAAATGTGGCTTGTTACAGCAAATCCATAAGGCATCGCACCGAATAAATTAAGAGAGAGTACAAAGATAAAAACACTGAATATAAACGGGAGATACTTTTCTCCTTTACCCATTGTATTGCTATTAACCATATCTAATACAAAATTATATAATAATTCTGAAACAGATTGGAATTTAGTTGGAATTAATCTCGGTTTATAGATCATTGGCAGAAAGATTAGAAAGGTTGCCAAAATTGCAAATACCATAAACATCGAGGAGTTATTGAAACCTAGGTCGTAACCTTTGAAATGAGCTGGGATTAAATCGTGCAATTTAAATTGATCTAGTGGGTTTTCCATATTTAGAAAATATATACTCTTGAGAGTGAAGGATATTACGTATTGAGCGTATTTTCAAGGAATTAATGGCTATTTAGGTATGATGCATTTGTTCAGTATAGGATGGGGGTTATGTTAGTAGTGCGATGTTTGATCTCAGTTTGGTAAATAGAGGGCTTAAATTTAATACTAAGTAGGATGAATAATAGTTCATACGTACTAAATTTTAGATAATCTTTGATTTTTTCCTGAATTGTTTTCTTCTTTGCTTTTTTAATATATATCTTTCTAAATTTTTGTGCGATCTCTTTCAAGAATTCTTCGGATTCTGGGGAGAGGTTTTTATCATTGATTCCCATCATGGCAGCTCCCTCTTTTGTTAAAATGGGTTCGGAGAGCATCTTCTGCATTCTTTCGGGGTCATTGGAGAGGTTTTTAATATCTCGTACTGCGGATTCAAAGGTCATGTATGAGTCCAGATCTATATAGGATTTTGGGTTAATAAATCTATTAACTACATTAGTTCCGCCCCAATATATTGGTATGTTTCCAGCTTCAAAAGAATTGGCAATTTTTTCTGTAATATATCCAGGATATTTACCATGTTCCATAGAGAGGGTAAATTTATATCCACTATAATGATTTTTAAGATCGTTATAATCTCCTGAGAGCCTTTCTAACCCATCATTAGAACATCTGCCTCTTGCCTCCACTGTAGGAATAGCCATTTTGAGCATTCTGAAAAATATATCTCTTTCAGGAACGCATCTTGTGTGAACATAGACTATGTTCTTTTTTTGCATCAAGGCTTCTTTAGTTGGAGGGATGCGCCTATTTGTATCTAATAAGTTAGTCTTTCCCCAAACAATAAAAGGCAAGAATAAATGATTTTCTTTAGACGGTTTGTAGAAAGGAATAAATTGAGCAGTAGGCTGTCCATTTGCTCTATATTTTCTAGAGCTACGTACTTTAGATTCCAAGGAGTAAATAATATATGGAGCTTTAGATTCTAGTTCTTTTATAATTCCACCTCGCTCTCCATTTAAAGAGCGCACTATTAAATTAGGAGTTTTTGTTTGATCTGCAACAATTTTATATTCTGGGAACGCTAGCTTTACAATATTAATCATGACTCTTGGCATTCTGCTTGGATCTGAGGTGGGAAAGTTTTTTTGCTCCAGTGTGATTACAAATTCTTCTCCTTTTTTAGGTAATTCAACTCTTTGAGATATGAAATGCTCGTTAAAGAAAGACATGCAAGAATATCTATATATAAAAATAAATATTATAACTAGTATTGGCAATGTATATACTGCTGCTTTCTTTAGATGTTTTCTGTGCATTAACGATTTATCATATTAGATTGAAAATTCTTCTCCTCTTTTAGGCAAGTCAACTCTTTGAGATGTAAAGTGCTCGTTAAAGAAAGACATGCAAGAATATCTATATAGTATTGGCAATGTATATACTGCTGCTTTCTTTAGATGTTTTCTGTGCATTAACGATTTATCATATTAGATATAACTCTAAAACTTGAGATGCATCCTAACAGCAATGCTATAATTTTAAAAGCAAATTTTGTTCCTAATACGCCATCTCATATACTGCCTATGATTAATTCTTAAATCTAAGTGCTGGGTATAAATGTTAGTATGACAACTCTAGATAATCTTTAATTTTTTCCTGAACTGTTTTTTTCTTTGCTTTTTTAATATAGAGCTTTCTCAATTTTTGTGCGATCTCTTTCAAGAATTCTTCAGATTCTGGGGAGAGGTTTTCATCATTGATTCCCATCATGGCAGCTCCCTCTTTTGTTAAAATGGGTTCGGAGAGCATCTTCTGCATTCTTTCGGGGTCATTAGAAAGGTTTTTAATATCTCGTACAGCGGCTTCAAAGGTCATGTATGAGTCCAGATCTATATAGGATTTTGGGTTAATAAACCTATTAACTACATTAGTTCCGCCCCAATATATAGGTATATTTCCAGCTTCAAAAGAGTTGGCGATTTTTTCTGTTAAATATCCAGGATATTTACCATGTTCCATAGATAGGGTGAATTTATAGCCACTATAATGATTTTTAAGATCGTTATAATCTCCTGAGAACCTTTCTAACCCATCATTAGAACATCTGCCTCGTGCCTCTACTGTAGGAAGGGAGATTTTGAGCATTCTAAAAAATATATCTCTTTCAGGAATACAAGTTGAATTCACATAGATGATATTCTTTTTGTGCATCAAGGATTCTTTAGTTGGAGGGCTGCGTTTGTTTGCATCTAATAAGTTAGTCTTTCCCCAAACAACAAAAGGTAAGAATAAATGATTTTTTTTAGAGGGTTTGTAGAAAGGAATAAACTCAGCAGTAGGATGTCCACTTGCTCTATATTTTTTTGGTGTTAGTTTCTTCGATTCTCCTGAGTAAATAATATAAGGAGCCCTGGTGTTTATCTCTTCAAGTATAGGGCTTATTTTAGAGGTGATATTTCTTACTATTAGATGTGGTTTTTTTGTTTTATTTATAACGACTTTATATTCTGGAAAAGAAAGTTTTATGATATTTATCATAACCTTAGGTAAGTTTTGATCAGAGGGTTTGATGACGAACTCTTTTCCTCTTTTAGGTAATGAAATTCTTTGAGATACAAAATGTTCGTTAAAGAAAGATATGCAGGGATATCTATATATAAAAATAAATATTATAACTAGTATTGGAAATATATATACTTCTGCTTTCTTTAGCTGTTTTCTGTGCATTAACGCTTTATCATATTATATATAACCCGGAAACTTGAGACGCACCCTAACAGCAATGCTCCAATTTTAAAAGCGAATTTTGTTCCTAATAAACTATCTAATATGCTGCCCACAATTAGGCCTGCGATTATTGCAGATGAGATCTCTAGGCATATTTTAAAAGATGCAGGTAGTTGAGATTTGAAGATCCTTTTTTTTATATCCTTTCTTGATTGGATTTCTTCCAATTCAGATCTGAGTTGTTCTATATTCTTTTGTTCTTTCATATAAAGCCATTAGGCGCATTCATTTATGGTTATCGATTATATCAAATAATCTTTCTTTTCCAAGTCCTCCTTCGTAAATAATCCCATTTACGATTAATGTAGGAGTGGCTTTTATTTTTAGTTCTTTTTGGGCAATGTGTCTAGATTGCACTATTTTATTTTCTATATATTGATCTGTAAAACATTTCTGAATCGATTCACCTGAGATTCCTCCAAGTCTTCCTATATGCTCTAGTGTTTCAGCTGGGTGTCGGGATTCAAATGCCCAGTTTTGCTGTGTTGCAAATAGTATTTTTACAAAGTTATAGAACTGGCTTTTTGGAGCGCATTCTGTGAGAGCAGATGCTTTGAGATCCAGTTCTCGCAATGGATATGGTCTGAATATTAACTTTACCTTTCCTGGTTTTATATATTTTTCTTCCAGTATAGGAAGTATGTCTTTATGAAATTTTGCGCATCCATAGCAGGTAAAGGAAGCGTAATCTATAATTGTGACCGGAGCAGATGAATGTCCTAAGATTATATCGCCGCTTACCTGGTACTTGTAATCAGATGCAAGAGCAGATAGTGAAAAGAACATTGGAAGGAGTAATCTAAATATCATTACATTGCTGGCAGTGTAACGCCTGTTTGTTTCATGTATTTTCCGCTCTTATCTTTATAGGATTTTAAGCAACTCTTATCTCCACGTAAGAAAATAAATTGGCAAGCTCCTTCGTTAGAGTAAATCTTTGCTGGAAGCGGTGTGGTGTTAGAGAATTCTAAAGTAACGTGTCCTTCCCATTCTGGCTCTAGAGGAGTTACATTTACTATGATTCCGCATCTAGCATATGTTGATTTACCAACGCATATTACCAATACATCTCTCGGGATTTTGAAATACTCTACGGTTCTAGCTAAGACAAAACTATTTGGGGGTATAATACATTCGCTTCCTTTTTTGTCTACTAATCCTGTGGATACAAAATTCTTTGGATCAACAATGTCAGAATTTATATTTGTGAATACTTTGAACTCATCTGAAACTCTTGCATCATACCCGTAAGAGGATAATCCATAGGATATGATTTTTTCCTTTGTTTGTGGATGAATACGTACTTGATCTATTTCAGCTGGTGAGATCATTTCATGGGACTTTATAAGTTCTGCAATAGTCTTGTCAGAAAGAAGCATAGTTCAAAAAGATTAAGTTATGAAAAGTTGGATAATAATGTACTACCAAAAAAGCTAAATTTCTAGGATTTGTTGGGGTTGTTAGATTTATTTTTTCTTCTCATTAAGTTCTCTCTAAGTGCACTAGCCAAAACCTCTGTCTTGCTAGATGTTTTTTTTGAGGTAGAGTTTGGGATATCTTGCTTTTTAGTCATGTTTCTTATTTAATTGACTTTTGGGGCTAAAGGTTATAGAAAACATCAAGTTAGTCAAGTGCCGTCATAGCTCAGTGGTAGAGCACTTCCTTGGTAAGGAAGGGGCCGTGAGTTCAATTCTCACTGATGGCACCATTTCTATAGGTGGCTAAGGTTATCCCCAGACAAAAGATGCATGTGGAAATGCATTACAGATTGTCCCGCCTTCTTTCCATTATTAGTTACAAGTTTATATCCTTCCTTATCTAAGTTGTTCTCTTCTGCAACTTTCTTGATGGTTTGGAAGAAGTGAGATATCACTTCTGGAGAAGAATTTGCGATAAAGTCATGATAGCATAGATGCGGTGTTTTGGGTATGAACAACCAGTGTATCTTTGCAGATTTAGAATTATCTTCGAAACATAAGATATGTTCATCTTCATAGATTTTTCTGCAGTCTAATTCAGAGCGAATTATTTTTGCAAAAACATTATTTTCTTCGTATTCGTTCATGATTTCTCCATAATATTATTTTATCAAAATAAGCATTCAAATTTATAATTTTGTTGCAAAAAATGCTTAATCTGAGATGATATATTTAATGTTAAACTGCGTTTTAAGTCAATAGGTATAATATGGTTTTGCACGGAACAACGATACTGTCGGTGCGTAAAGATAAGATGGTGGCAATAGCTGCAGATGGGCAGGTATCTTTGGGAAATACTATTTTTAAATCAAGCGCGAAGAAGTTAAGAACTCTTGGTGGCGGGAAGATACTTGCGGGTTTTGCAGGTTCTACTGCGGATGCCCTAACTCTTTATGAGATGTTAGAGGGAAAATTAGAGAAAAATGGTTACCAGCTTACACGTTCTTGTGTTGAGTTAGCTAAAGACTGGAGAACAGATAAATATTTAAGAAAACTAGAAGCAATGATGATAGTTGTGGATAAGGACACGTCTTTAATTATCACAGGAACAGGAGATGTATTGGAGCCAGAAAATGGTGTTGCAGCTATTGGTTCGGGGGGCGTTTACGCTAAATCTGCCGCTTGCGCATTGGTAGATGTGAAGGGTTATGATGCAGAGGCTATAGTGAAAAAGGCTATGTCTATTGCTGCAGATACATGCGTATTTTCTAACCATAATATAACTACAAAGACTCTGAAATAATATGAAATTACAAGATCAAAAAAGAGCTCTGCAGGAGCTTAAAGAATCTCTAACCCCTCAGGAAATAGTTTCTGAGCTGGATAGATTTATTGTTGGGCAGCACGAAGCAAAAAAAGCGGCAGCTATATCTTTAAGAAATAGATATAGAAGAAAAGCTGTGCCCGGTGATTTGCAGGATGAAATTGTTCCAAAAAACATATTGATGATAGGTCCTACCGGTGTTGGTAAAACAGAAATCGCACGTCGTTTGTCTAAAATTGCCCGAGCTCCTTTTATAAAAGTAGAAGCAACTAAATTTACAGAAGTAGGTTATGTGGGACGAGATGTAGAATCTATAATTAGAGATTTATTGGAAACATCCTTGAAAATGGTTAGGGACAAAAGTTTGGCTTCTCAAAAAGAGAAGGCAAAGAAAGCGGCAGAACAAAGAATACTAGACGTTTTGGTAGGAGAAGGGTCGTCTGATTCTACTCGTGAAAAATTTAGAGAGATGCTTTTGGAAGGAAAGTTGGATGACAAGGATATAGAGATTAAGGTTAAAGAGGTTCCAAAATCTTCTGCTCCTGCTTTTGATGTACCAGGTATGCCAGGAAGTCAGATGGGTGTTATGAATTTAGGTGATATGCTTGGAAAAGCTTTGGGTTCAGATAAAAAGAAGGTCTCTAAGAAAATGAAAGTGAAAGCTGCTTTGAAATCACTTTCGGATGAAGAGGCTAATAACCTTATTGATGAAGATAAGATCACTCAAGATGCTATTTATCTAACAGAAAATGATGGGATAGTATTTATCGATGAGATAGATAAGATTACGTCTGGTAGTGGAGGTTCAAAAAGTGGAGAAGTGAGCCGTGAAGGCGTACAAAGAGATTTGTTGCCACTTATAGAAGGAACTGCTGTTTCTACAAAATATGGAACCGTGAATACAGATCATATACTTTTCATCAGCTCTGGTGCTTTCCACGTTTCTAAACCTTCAGATTTGCTTCCAGAACTGCAAGGTAGATTGCCCATAAGAGTTGAGCTTGATGACTTGACCAAGGAAGATATGATAAAAATTCTTGTGGAGCCAGACACGGTTTTGATCAAGCAATATGTAGCTTTATTGCAAACTGAGGGAGTAACTTTGGATTTTAAGAAAGATGGAATCGAAGAGTTAGCAGAGGTAGCTATTGCGGTTAATACGGAGGTAGAGAATATAGGCGCGCGTAGATTGCATACTATATTAGAGAAACTTCTGGCGGATGTCAGCTTTGATGCATCTTCTGGCAAAGATAAAACCATAACCATAGATAAGAAGATGGTTAAAAAACATCTTGATGACATAGTTCATAAGAAGGACTTATCTAATTTCATATTATAGATTCTTACTCTAAATGGATAAACTTAAACTAAAGTTCGGCTTAGATTTTGCTGATCTTTATTCAGCAGAAGGATTGGAGAAGCTAGATAATAGTTTCATGGAATATTTGGATAAAAGAAATCCAGAGATAAAATCTTTATTGCTAAAATTCAGGGAAGAAAAAAAATATGGCAAAGAATTATCTCAAGATATTATTTCTATGGCTTCCTTTGTGGAGGAATTTATAAGTGAGTTATTTGGAATAGAATGGGAGGTTCAAGACCTTAAGGGCAAGCATGATGCGCTTGCTAATATGCAGAAATGCAAAAGGCTATTTGTTCAAAGACAAGCGGTGCGAGACCATAAGTCTGAGTCTTGGGACACATTTGATGATAGTTTTTATAGAGAGAAGATTCAAAATATATGCTCATTTAATGAGGTAGATTTTTCTAATAAAGTGATGGAGCTTCTTGAAGATAAAGAAAAAAACCAAGAAGATCTCGAGATTTTTTCTAGATATTCCGCATGGGCTGCTCTATCTGATAATGCAAAAAAGCACCATAAGGGATGGGTGATATTTGACTCCCCACAAAAAAAAGATTTAGAAAATTTCTTTGATATTAAGGAAGAGAAGAATGGAGAGTTTAAGGTTCTTAAACTGAGTGATGAGGAATTAGTATCCAGAGATGGGTTTAAACATACTAGCAAACCTTACTCCATGAAAGAAATACTGAACGAGACAGATTACTGTATATATTGCCATAATACAGGCAAAGATTCCTGCTCTAAAGGTTTGGTGCAGAAAGACAGAGAAACAGGTGATTCGTCTTTTAAAAAGAATGTGTTCGGTGAGGAGCTAAAGGGATGTCCTTTAGAGGAGAAAATATCTGAGATGAATTTTTTGAAATCTCATAATATTCATATTGGGTCTCTAGCTACGGCTATTATAGATAATCCAATGATTGCAGGTACTGGGTATCGTATATGTAATGATTGTATGAAATCTTGTATATATCAAAAACAAGATTCAGTAGATATACCAAAAGCAGAAACAGGTATTCTGCGAGATGTTTTAAATCTTCCTTGGGGATTTGAAATTTATAGGCTTTTAACTCAATGGAACCCACTAAAGCAATCTAATCACATTGTGCAACCAAGTACTGGAGCAAAAGTTCTTGTGGCAGGTTTAGGGCCTTCCGGGTTTACTCTTGCCCACTATCTTTTAACTGAAGGCCATACTGTAGTAGCGATTGATGGTCTTAAGATAGAGCATTTAGACCCTAAAATTTCTGGAATTGACCATCAAGGTAACAGGGTGGAATTCGAGCCCATTAGAGATATAAAAACAATATTTGAAGACCTGGATGAAAGAGTTGCATCTGGTTTTGGAGGTGTATCAGAATATGGTATTACAGTAAGATGGGATAAAAATTTTCTGAAGGTTATTCGTTTGATTTTGGAAAGAAGTCAAAATTTCAGAATGTATGGAGGAGTGAGGTTTGGAGGCAATATTACATATGACTCTGCTTTTAAATTAGGCTTTGATCATATTGCATTATCGATGGGCGCTGGTAAGCCAAATATCTTACAAATTCCAAATAGTGTTGCTTTGGGTGCGAGAACAGCATCAGATTTCCTAATGTCACTACAGCTTACTGGTGCAGCAAGGAAATCTTCTATAGCAAATCTACAGCTTAGATTGCCAGCGGTAGTTGTAGGAGGGGGCTTGACGGCAATTGATACTGCAACTGAGGCAATGAGTTATTATGTGCGTCAGGTAGAGAAGTTCCAAGAGAGATACTCGTTGATAGTATTGTCCCAAGGGAAAGAAAGAGCCGAAGAAAGATGGACAGATCTTGATCGAGAGATTGCTATTGAATTTTTAGATCATGCATCTATTTTTTCAGAGGAACGTGAAACAGCAAAGAAAGAGAATAGGAATCCTGAATTCCATAAAATTATACAGAAGCTAGGCAGCGTGAAAGTTGTGTATAGAAAAGCTATGATTAATTCTCCGAGTTACAGACTGAATCCTGAGGAGGTTAAATTTGCATTTGAAGAGGGAATAGAATTTATTGAAAATGCGACTCCTGTGAAAGTAGAGATTGATGATAGAGAATACGTTAAATCTCTGAGATGTTCTATTGAAGGAAGGGAAGTAGATATTCCAGCTAAAACATTATTAGTGGCAACAGGTACTAATCCAAATATTTCTTTGAATAAGGAGGATCCTAAGAATTTCCTTATAGATGGAAAATATTTTAAATTGATAGATGAGGGAGTGTTCATTTCGAAAGATAGTGAATCTAAGAAATCTGTGACCATATTTGGAGATTTGCACCCAACATATAAGGGTAATGTAGTGAAAGCTATGGCAAGCGCTAAGAATCACTATAAAGATATATCTGATATCCTTCCGAAAAGAAAATCTAGATCTGAAGATTTTTTTGTACATTTGGATGATAGGATATTAGCTAATGTTCATGACGTAAAAATTCTTACGGATAATATTGTGGAAGTTATATTTAAAGCACCTCTTGCTGCACAAGAATTTCAGCCTGGTCAATTTTACAAATTGCAGAATTATAATAGCTTTGCATTGAAAACAAATTTCAAAGGCAAGAGAACTGATCTTGAGATGGAGGGTCTTGCCCTTACAGGTGCTTGGGTTGATAAGGAGAAAGGGCTTATTTCTACAATCATACTTGAGATGGGAGGGTCATCGGATCTATGTAGGTTTTTGAAGAAAGGGGAGCCGGTTGTTCTTATGGGGCCTACAGGTTCACCAACAGAGATAAAAAAGAACGAAAAGGTTATGTTAGTCGGAGGTGGGCTTGGTAACGCGGTATTATTCTCTATTGGTAAAGCATATATGGAGGCCGGTAGTGAGGTTTTATATTTTGCTGGGTATAAGAAGATGTCGGACAGATATAAGGTCAAAGAAATTGAACAGGCAGCAGATCAAATAATTTGGTGCTGTGACGAAGGTGAGCTCGAATATAATAGAGAGGGGGATTCGTCATTCCATGGTAATATTGTAGAGGCTATATCTCAATATTCAGAGAATAAATTTAAGAATCAGAAATTTGATATAGGAGAAATAGATAGGATAATATCTATAGGTTCTGATGGAATGATGGCGGCAGTGAACCAGGCGCGTAGCAAACAACTTGCAAATAAATTGAAAAAGGGACATGAGTCAATAGCAAGTATAAATTCTCCTATGCAATGTATGATGAAGGAGATTTGTGCTCAATGTTTACAAAGGCATGTGGACCCGGATACTGGAATTGAGACTTATGTATATAGCTGTTCTAACCAAGATCAAAATTCAGATTTAGTTGATTTTAAGCACCTGAAAACTCGTTTATCGCAGAATTCTCTTTCTGAAAAACTGACAGCAAAATGGATTAAAGTTAATATTGAAGAACCAGTTAAGTGATGCTAATCCAAGGATATGTAAAAAATAGAATATGTATTAGGTTAAGTGAAAAGTGACCTATAATACTATATTCAATGCGGTTTCCTGAGTTTATATATAATAAACCGTAAAATATACTCGCTATAAAGGCTAGTACTACATAGTATAAATTCCCGCAGCAATGGACTGCTGAAAACACAATAGAAGAGGCTGTAAGGGCAACAAACTGCAATTTTTTGGTATTAGCAAATTCCAACAGGTTGTTTAGAAAAAACAGCCTGAAGAAGCTTTCCTCTGCTATGACGGTAACTAAGTTTAATATAATCCAGATATGTAAGAAATTTACTATCTTTGGTGAAAATTGAATCATACCGAAAGTTAAGGCTAGAACGATAATCATAGAAATGAAAATCAATATAATATGGATGTTTTTATTTAACATTTTTATAAAAATGTTAAAACTAAGGTCTGGTTTGTAAAAAGCTGCAAGCAATATAGAGGCGACTAATATTTTGTCATAATTAGCCCATAGCTCAAAAGGTGATGCTTGTGGCGAAGTTTTGACTCCAGAAATCAATAGTACATTATTGAACCCAGGAAGCTTGTGTATAGAAAGTAATGCGACAAGGATAAAGATAATGCAAAACATCACAAATTTAATCGTATTATTTGTTGTTTTTTGAGCAAAGACATACGAGCTGAGGAATAGAATCAGAGGGAATATAATCCCTATCGGCTCTATGTTTTTTTGGATTATTGCTACAATTATCCCTATAAATATCGTAGAAATTACTAAAATTTTCCTTACTCGGATGAAGGAAAAAATAATGCTAAGTAATAAGATAAGAAAAGAATAATTGTGTAAGATTTCAGCCATTAACCATCCAAAATTGCTGAAAACAATATTAATATTCGGTTTGAGATATTTCAATTAATATATTATATAGATATATGTAAATATAAGGGGGTAGTAGAGAAGATATATTAAAAACTTGTATATATGCTTTAGATAAATTATTTTATGTATAAATAAAAGGTAAGAATAAGATGAAGTTTTTTGTAGATAGTGCAAATATTGATGAAATAAAGAGCTTAAGTGACTTAGGTTTAGTGGATGGTGTTACAACTAACCCATCGTTGATTACAAAAGAAGGAAAGGATTTTATCAAAACCATAAAAGAGATATGCTCAGTTGTTTCTGGTCCTGTAAGTGCAGAAGTTGTTGCAACCGATGCAGAGGGAATGATCAAAGAAGGCCTTGTTTTGCAACAAATTGCCTCTAATGTTGTTATCAAGTTGCCTTTGACTGAAGATGGATTAAAAGCTTGCAAGGCATTAAGTTCAAAAGGAATTAAGGTAAATGTAACTCTTTGCTTTTCTGCAAATCAGGCACTTTTAGCTGCTAAATCTGGCGCTGCTTTCATATCCCCATTTGTGGGCAGATTAGATGATATTGGTCAGGATGGAATGAGTTTAATATCTGACATATTAGATATATATGAGAACTATGGATTCAAAACAGAAGTTTTAGTGGCATCTATACGTAATACTCATCATGTGCATGAATCTGCGCTAATGGGTGCTCATATTGTGACGGCTCCAGCTAAAATAATCCGTCAGCTTATAAAACACCCATTGACTGATAAAGGTTTAGAGTCATTCTTGAGTGACTGGAAAAAGTCAGATCAAAAAAAGATAGTTAGTTAGTATGATTTTTTCTGGAGGGGGTATTTTAGTTTTTAGCTTTTTCATATTCTCGTATCTTTTGGGTTCTGTACCATTTGGGTTAATCCTTACTAGAATGGCAGGGCATGGAGATATTCGTAAGCATGGTTCTGGCAATATAGGAGCTACTAATGTATTAAGAAAATCTGGTAAATTTATTGCATTTCTTACCTTGATACTAGACGCCTCTAAAGGCGCTGTTGCGATTTTTGTTACCTCATATTTCTTTGATGATTATACGGTGCTAATTACATCAGGTTTCTGTGCAATTTTAGGCCATGTATTCCCTGTGTGGCTTGGATTTAAAGGCGGGAAGGGTGTTGCTACATCTTTTGCTGTTTTTTTAATCCTGAATCTTAAAATAGGCATCATCTTATTTATGGTATGGTTACTTACTCTTGCTATATTTAGAATATCTGGTCTTTCTGCGGTCGTTACTTTTGCGTTGGCGCCAGTAGTGACATATTTTATTACTTACGATACAAGGTTAGTGGTGGCATTTAGTATAATATCAACCTTGGTAATAGTAAGGCATTACAGTAATATAAAAAAACTAGTTTCACGAAGACTTTAGATTCTTTCTTGTGATATTTACCATCGAGAGTAAGCCTACTGACCCCATACATAATACGAGCGGAAGTAAGCTACTAGGTTTATCAGATAGCCCTATTATTTTTAAGAATAGCAGAGGGGGCACTAGATGTAAGAATCCTAGTATAGACGATACAGTCGATTTTTCATTGCTGTAAGAAAGCAATATCACTGAAATATTGGAGAAGAGTATAGGTACGCTGAAATAAAGCACAGCAGATACTAAGAAGAATAGAATGGGCTGGTCGTAGTAATTAAGGAAATGGAATATTGACAGTAAAACACTAGGTATGGCGAAGAGAATGCTTCCTAGCGCAATAGATTTTCTTGCTGTGTTTCTTCTGCTTATTATGACAGAATATATTGCTCCCAAAACATATCCCACTATGACAATGATATGTCTAGTGGAAAAATATTCTGGTGATTTACCCATATTAGTAATAATGATTAATGGTCCGGTAGCAACGTAAACATATAATACAGAGGCTGCTATTCCGTACATTAGGCCAAAGATTAGTATTTTCATATTCATGACTTCGCGGTAATTCTTTACCATGCAACCAAGGTTTATGTTTTTTATATTTGAATCCGTTACTGTTTCAGGCAAAGTCCTTGCCATCGCAAAAAGTATGAGGCACCAGAGTGATAAAAAGGTAAAGCAATGTTGCCAACCGCAATATGATACAATGAACCCAGATAATATAACTGCAATACCGGGGATTAGAACAAAAGATAAAGATGTATATTAGGTAATCTTCCTTGCTTCTTTCTCGTACCATATATTATTGATTGTGGTATATATGGCAACAAATCCAGACCCGGAACCAATGCCTGTGATTGCTCTGGAGTATTTTAATAATTCAAAGCTATCAAATAAGTAAGATGCAAAGCATCCTATAGTTCCAATGAAATATATAGATATGCCAAAAGTTAGGGTTTTCTTTATTCCTATTCCTTTGATCATAGGAGCGTAGATTATTTGTCCAAAAAGATATCCAAGGATAAAATATATGGTTACATTCTGTACTTCATTACTTGATATATGAAAATGCTGAGCTATTGAAGGTATGGCTGGGCTAACAAAAACATTAGCCATAGCCGAAGATGATATTATAAAGATAAGCACAATTAGGCTAGGGGGTTGGGTGCCTATCTTGTATCTCATGCCAAGTAGTTAATGCTTACTTTTCAACAAATGCATGCCAAAATGTAGATGTTATTGGGTCTATTAAATATTGTAACACAGTTCTTTCTCCTGTTACAATCATAACATCTGCCATCATACCTGGATGTAATTCGTAATTACGATATTTTGATATTTTTGATAATTGAGATTTGTCTATTTCAATCTTAACCCTGTACTGGAGACCTTGTTGTTGCAATATCATAGATTCCTGAGATTGATGATATTGTGGTGCTTCAACAACATCTGATGAAATATGAGACACAACTCCCTCTAGAGGAGCAACGCTTCGATGTTTAAAAGCTGAGATTCTGATTTTTGCTTTCAATCCAATATATACCATATCTATATCATCGGGCCTTACATAAGCTTCTACGATAAGGTTGTCATCTTCCGGTGTGATTGTCATTAAAGTTCCACCTTGGGGCACAACTGCTCCTATAGTATGAAATTGCACTTGGTTTACAGTTCCACTGATAGGGGATGATATTACTAATCTCTCTAAGCTTTCTTCTACAGAAATTATTCTTGATTCTGCTTCGCTGAGATTTGCTATAATATCTGCTTCTCTGGACTGCAATTGTATTATTTTTTCTTTTTGTACAAACCCTTCGGCAAATAATTTGTTCATTTCTTGAAGTTGCTCTGTAGTAAGAGAGAGTTGCTTTTCTAAGGATTTTTTCTGAGCTTTAAATCCTGTGATTTGTGCTCTAATTACTTTATCGCTTAACTTTGCTAACGGAGCAGCTGCTTCTACTTTAGAGCCTTCTGTAACGTATATTTTTTCTAGTATCCCTCCTTCTTTATGCTGTATTACTTGCTTTTTTGAAGTTGGTACAACAAAACCTGTGGCGTGAGAGGAGCTATCTAGAGGGGCAAATCCTGACCATAGGCCAGCTACAATAAAAGTAAAAAATGCTACCCATAAACCAAATAATATAGGAGGGCGAGCTTGTTGTAGTAAGTCATTTCTATCTGGTCCATCTTTTTTGATGATATAGTTCATCAATAGGTCTACTTTTTGAAGTCCAGATTTTAAAACCCTTTGTATATTAGCTGCAGTAAATTTTTTTGTTTTCTCTACCGCTGCTTGCTTTTTTGTAAGAGGCTTTTTTTGTTGAGCCAAAGCGTTCTTGAGCATCTCCATAGCTTGAGGATTGTTTCTTAATGCTTCAAGAGATCTTTGGAGTTCAGGTTGGGAAGCGGCAGATGCATTAGCAGTTTGTTTCGTTTTGGGTGCGCCGCCAGTTAGATTAACAGAGTAGTTATACTCCACTTGTCCCTTCTCAGATTTTGATACCTTTTCTGCTTTTACAGCTTTAGTAGGATTTTTCTTCTTATCATCTTTTGTCATTTTTTTATAGCGATTTTATTATTTCTCTGATTGCTTTGCTGGAGATTTTGTTTGGTTAAATCTAGCTAGTACTTCGTCTCTAGGCCCGTATGCTACTATCATACCTTCTTGTAGGACCATAATCATATCTACATAGGACAATATGCTAGGTCTATGAGAGACAATTATAGAAGTGATAGAGTGCTCTTTTGAATTATTCAGTGATTCCATAAGAGATTTTTCTCCTTTTTCATCAAGGTTAGCATTTGGTTCGTCTAGTATAACAACTTTGGGGTCCCCATAGAGTGCTCTTTTGAATTATTCAGTGATTCCATAAGAGATTTTTCTCCTTTTTCATCAAGGTTAGCATTTGGTTCGTCTAGTATAACAACTTTGGGGTCCCCATAGAATGCTCTAGCAAGGCCTATTCTTTGCCTTTGTCCGCCAGAAAGAGATGATCCAGCAATACCTATATCTGTGTCATAGCCATTTGGTAGTTTAGAGATAAGGTCATGTGCATCAGCAAACTTTGCGGCTTTTATTACTGATTCAGGGTTGGGATTTGGATCCATTCTTGCTATGTTTTCTTTTATTGTTCCGTTGAATAGTTGAACTCCTTGCGGAAGGTAACCTAGATGCTTTCCAAACTCTTCACGTTTCCATGAGGTAACATCTATATCATCAAGCCTTACATGGCCAGTAGTTGGTTTCCATACACCTACTAATAACCTAGATAGAGTGGATTTACCTGCAGCGTTAGCACCTATGATTGCTAAGGACTTTCCTTGCTCTAACGTGAAGTTTAATCCTTTTAAGGTGTAGTTTGGCTGGCTTGTAGGTGTTTTTCCTGGATGCGCAAAAAATAAGTTCTCTACAGTAATTTTTCCTGAAGGATTTGACACAGAAAGGCCTTCGTCTTTGTAAGTATTTGCACCTAAGAAAGAAACAATCTTCTTATAAGATTTCATGGCATTACTTGCTTGCTTCCATATGTCTACAGCTCCATCAAAAGGAGATAACGCTCTACCAACAATGATAGAGGATGCAATCATGTAACCCGCTGTCATTTCTTGTCCACCTGTTGAAATAACTAAGTATGCACCGGTTCCCGTTACAGATACTTGTATCAATGCTCTGAAGAATTTTGTGATATTGGATATGACACCATTTCTGTAACTTGCTGTGGATTGAAGTTGTAAAGATTTAGAGTTAATAGCAGCCCAACGTTGCTGAACTCTATTTAACATACCCATTGCCTGAATTGTTTCTGCGTTTCTTGTTGCAATCTCAGCCATATGGTGACCTTTGATATTTGTTTCATTGGATGCAGCAAGGCTTTCGTTCACAGCGCGAGCATTTAACATAGCCATAAATAAAGCCATAATTACTCCAATTACTGTGATCCAACCTAGGTAAGGGTGAATAAGGAATACAACGATTATATAAATAATAGACCAAGGAGCGTCAAATAAGCTGTTAATTCCCATGCTTGTTAGGAACTGCTTTATTGTGTTGAACTCGCGTATTACTTGGCTCCCACCCAAAGATGGCTTTACTGACGCAGTTCTTACTGCATGGGAGAATAATTGAGGTGATATTTTTTTATCCAACCATTCTCCTGTTTTTATGAGGATGAAGGATCTGGCTATTTGTAATAATGTGTGTGAGATATAGATAAAGAATATAATTGCAGTCAGAACTACCAATGTAGATTTATTCCCACTACCAAGTACTCTATCAAGAACCTGGAGTGAATATAACGGAGTTATTAGGTTCAGAAGGTTTACACCGAAAGAGAATAAGAATGTTATGACAAAAGCCTTCTTGCAGTCTTTTAATGCTTCGGTTAAAGGATCATCTTGTTTTTCTTCTGTGGCAGCGAGATTATTCATGTTTTTAAATAGTAAATTAAAGTCGGATAATCGTTAGTTAACGGTAAACACTTATTATAGCATTAGAATTATAAAATATGGACTAAAAAAGATAAATTCAATAGATTTATTGATATTGATAGTGGGCTGTTTGTTTTTAAGTAGGCTGATTCTAAAAGAATTCTAATAATTTTTTGTAAGTAATATTTAAGTGTAGTAAGGTTAATACTAGTACTTTTTTAGTAGTTGGGTATTTGAATGAATGAAAAAAACAAGATCATAGGGAAGCTAATTAATATTAAAAATATAGGACCGAAAATGGCTGAGAAGCTATATAATGCGGAAATATATAATATTGACTCTATGCAAAAGGTGGGTACGGAGGATGTGTATCTTAAAATAGATGAGTCGGGTGGTTTTTGTGGGGTTCATAATGCGGTATATTTATACGCAATAGA